>OGMB01000286.1_pt1 | contig 29798 bp, 27 predicted proteins | sample 1573001 | NCBI WGS metagenome assembly OGMB01 (sample SAMEA2581921, study PRJEB24529) | metagenome | biome: Human gut stool | place: China | collected 2011
TATGTTTTAAGTCGCACACGGATCTCACTGATCTCACGGATTCTTCTTCGTTGCAGGCAACGAGGGATTCTCATTTTGTCTCTCAGTAAAAAATCCGAAGGAGTAAAAGATCTGTGAGATCTGTGAGATCTGTGTGGGAAAATTCAACACTCAACATTATGTTTTAAGTCGCACACGGATCTCACTGATCTCACGGATTCTTCTTCGTTGCAAGCAACGAGGGATTCTCATTTTGTCTCTCAGTAAAAACTCCGAAGGAGTAAAAATCCGTGAGATCAGTGAGATCAGTGTGGGAAAATTCAACATTCCTCACTCTGCTCTCAAGGATTCTATCACAAACCTTTCGAAGCTCGCCTTATAGCCGCCGTCCATCGGGCAGGGATCGTCGGGATAGGACTTGTGATACTCCTCTTCCATGTTGTCAAGATAGTCCATTATCTGCATCACCTGGTCTTTGGTGCAGTGATGCTTCTTCAGCGAAGAACGAAGCAGGCAGTAGGACTGGGTATGACTGGCATAACCCTCTTAGACATGCTTGACTGAATTCTCATTCATGTGGCCAGCCACCTTTAAGGTGCGTACCACATTGCTACTGCCGCCGAGGATGGTATCCGTCAAAGCGCGCAGTGCCTTTTTGGTTTTTGTAAATCGTGTCATTTCTTAATATATTTAAAAATTTTGAATATCTTTTGTTAAGCTATTATAAAATCATCGCCTTTTTGTACCTATATATGTAGGTACAGGATTCTTGGCGGTCTCAACCTTTTTTCTTAAATTCGCAGCAGCTTTCAAGAACGAGGGCTGAAGCAATCTTCGAATGGTGAACAGCGGGGTGAACACTTGCCCCAAGCATTCACCTTTTCGGCTCAGGGGTGAACCCTAATAAAAAGAACTTTGTATATACAGCGCATGCTAGAAATATAAGAGTCTCTATTATAATGGGTTATATAGTGTTTTTAACACATTATTAACGCTAAAGGTTGGCATCGGGGTTCACCCTTCACCGACTTCATCGCCAAGTGTTCACCCACACTCTTACTTAGAGAACGTTGGAAACGACTGAATAGTATATAACAACAACAATTTTAAAACGAAATGGAAAAAGAATCAAACACCAACTGTATGAATGGGACAGCTACGATGCCATCGTACTTCCCTTGTATCAAATCTTCGGAGAGCCATCCACTCGCCGACTGGTTGTATCTCAAGAGCGTGATTACCTCTAGCCCTGAGCTACGAATGATGACCGAGACTTACCGCAAGCGCCTCGCCATCAGCAAGCAGTTTGCCGACCAGTACAAGCCTGAGATGCCTGCCATCACGGTTTCGGCACTCATGAACGGCTACGGCAGACAACTTGCCGACTTCCTCAAACCTACCTACATGCTACAGCTCGACTTCGACCATGTGAAGAAGGAGGATATGGAGCAACTTATCCGACTGGTGAGAGGCGACAGTCATACGATGGTAGAGTATATCACCGTGAGCGGCAGGGGATTCAGAGTATTCTGTGCCTACCGTCCTGTGGATGACGACGACATCAGCGTGCTGGAACTCTTCGATGCCGTGCTGCAGAAGGCGATGGCTTACTACACCCAGCTCCTGGGTATCGCTCCCGACAAGCAGTGTGTAGACATCACCCGATGCGCCGGTCTTGCCTACGACCCGGATGCCTATTTCCGTTGGGATGCCGAGCCTTTTGCCTTGGGACCGAAGGATCTGAACCCCCTCTACACGAAGAAGGCATTGCAGGCGAAGTATTCTGCCAGGCGAAACGCCAAGGGAGGAAAGCGAAGCAGCAAGGTGAAAGAGGAGGCGAAGTCAAGCGACAAGGGTGCGCCTACCATCGAGGAAGCAGCTTCCCATATCAAGGAACTGCTCGACCTGTGGGGCTATCGGTTCGAGCCTGAGCATCACAACGAGTATGTATGGCACTTTGCCGACATCTGCATCTACTATGGCATCCCGCAGGAAGAAGTTCTGACTTACGCCGACCGTGAGTTTGGCACCAGCTACGAAGATACGGCTTCTGTCATCAAGTCTCGCTACAAGCATCTGAACAAGTTTGGTATCTGGCATTTCTATCGCCATGGCGAGGGGCGTAGCGCCAAGCCATCGGTAAGGGGCATCAAGCAGTGGCTACTCACCCACTATCTGTTCCGCCGAAACGTGCTGACGGGATTTTACGAGGTGGAGAGCCGCTTCGTTTTAGACGGCAAGTATCCAGACTGGGTACGCATCGACGACAATATCGAAAACTCCATCTGGAGCGAAATGGACGAGTCGGGACTGCATCTCTCAGAGAAGACCTTGCACAACATCATCAACAGCGACTTCAGCGAGCCGTTCGACCCCTTGGACGATTACCTGCGCAGTCTGCCGAAATGGAAGAAGGGAGAGGATCCCGACTACATCGACCAGCTCGCCGACCGCATCGAGGTGGAGAACCTGCCCGACAACGAGCATACGCAGAGCCTCTTCCGCTATTTCTTCAAGAAGTGGCTGGTAGCGATGGTAGTGGCGTGGGTAACGCTGAAGGTGGTGAACCAGATGATACTCATCTTCGTGGGCAAGGGCGGCATCTTCAAGACCACGTTCTTCCACATGCTGTTGCCCCCACAGTTGCGCCAGTACTTCCTCAACGACTCGACGGGCGCCTATACCGACAAGGACTTCATGGAGGCTTTCAGCAGCAAGGCTCTGCTCTGTCTCGACGAGTTTGAGATGGTATTCGGCAAGAACCTGAGCGCCTTCAAGAGCAACATGACCAAGGTGACATTCTCCATACGCCGACCTTACGACAAGTACCGTTCGGAGATGCCCCACCGCGGATCGCTCTGCGGCACCACCAACAACCAGCAGTTCATCACCGACGAGGAGAACCGCCGCTACTGTCCTTGGCTGGTAAAGAGCATCGAGAGTCCGATAGAGCACCCGATAGACTACGACCACGTGTTTGCCGAGGCAGTGGCACTGGGTCAGGAGGTGATGAGCCATCCTAAGGGCGAGCCCCTGGAGTGGACATACTGGTTGACGAGGGATGACATCGAGCTGATGCGCAGTCACAACCGCCTCTTCATGGTAGCCAACTATGCCGAGGAGCAGATACTCCGTTACTACCGGGTGCCGGAGCCAGATACGCCGCTACAGTTTATCAAGTTCCGCTACAGTGCTGAGATACTGGAGAGGATAGGTGTGAACCCTGCCCTTCGCCAGAACCTGAACAACCAGAACATCGGTAACGTGATGAAGCGTCTTGGATTCAAGAAGATTCACAAGAAGAACGGCAACGGCTGGGCTGTGATAGAGAAGGAAGGTAGCGAAATCAACAACGATGCCTTCATCGATCCTAACGATACCGTGGAGGATTAAGTATCTTGGTTACGACCACTAAGTATCATATTTACGATGGCTAAGTATCATACTTACGGGTGGTATCTTAGTCTCCCACAGATCTCACAGATTTACACAGATACTCTCGTTGCAAGCAACGGTCTTATACACATCAACTCTCACAGTAAAGCAGATCTGTGATAATCTGTGTAATCTGTGGGAAAAATTCAACATTCAACATTATTCTTAGTCTCCCACAGATTTCACAGATTTACACAGATAATCTTGTTGCAAGCAACAGGTACTCTCACTAAGGCTCACAGCAAAAACTCCGAAGGAGTCGAAAATCTGTGAAAATCTGTGAGATCTGTGGGAAAATTCAACATTACAAGAAAATGGATTTACGAAGTTACACCAAGCAGGAGTTAGCCCTGCTCTATTTTCCGGATTCCGACCCGGACGTAGCAAGAGCCCATCTGATGAGATGGATAGTAAGATGCACCCAGCTCTACGAGCAGTTGCAGAAGAGTGGATACAACAAGAGCTGCAAGGAGTTCAATCCTCTGCAAGTATCCTATATTTTCTTCCATTTGGGAGAACCCTGATATTTATCAGTGATAATCGGTGAGTATCGGTGAGCAACAGTGAGCATCGGTGAGTTGGGAAAATGAAATGTTGTATCTTTGCATTGTGATTCAGAAAGAGTCTCCCACAGATCTCACAGATTTGCACAGATTCTCTTCGTTGCAAGCAACGGTACTCACTAAGGCTCACAGCAAAGACTCCGCGAGGAGTCAAAAATCTGTGAGATCTGTGGGAAAACAAAAACTCCGCGAGGAGTCAAAGATTCGTTCGATTCGTGAGATTCGTGTTCAAGAATCAGGCACTGCGCAGCGCCCACTCAACATTAACCATTAACCATTTAAACACTTAAAAACTATGTTGCTTTACGTACTAAAACTAAATCAGAACGCCAAGATGCCAGAGGCATACGGCAAGTATTACGCCTATCCAGTCATCACTCAGACGGTAGACATCGACGGCCTGGCCGAACATATGGCTAGCCACAACACTCCTTTCTCTAAGGGAGCCATCAAGGGCATGATTACCGATATGGTATCGTGCATCAAGGAACTCACCTTGCAAGGTTTCGCTGTTAAGATTGACGACCTCGCCATCTTCTCCATCGGCATCCGCAACAAGGAGGGAGCCGCCTCAGAGAAGGAGTTCACCATCGCCAAGAACATCGACGGTTTCCGTCTCCGTGCTCGTGGCACCGGTGAGTTCAGCGCCAAGACCATCAACCTCGAAGCTACGCTGAAGAAGGCCTCTGCCCTGTTAGGTGATGGCACCACCCCGGATACCAACCCGGATACCGGGAAGGATACCCCTGGTGGTGAAAACACCGACCAGGGCGGTAGCGGAACCACTGGAGAAGGAGGAGGCGACGGCTTAGAGTAGTCCTACCCGCCTCGCATCTGAAACAAGAGAAAGCGCATCGGCAGGATGCAGTCCGGAGTAATCCGAGGGCCCCATCAGGAATGAGTTCATCACTCACCATTCAACATTGTCAAATCATCGCCCTGAACGGATACTTGCTCATCCTGCCCGCTTCCTTCTTGGTCTCCCACAGATCTCACAGATTTACACAGATAATTCTTTGTTGCAAGCAACGGTCTTATACTCATCAGGTCTCACTGCAAAAAACTCCGAAGGAGTCTATAATCTGTGATAATCTGTGTAATCTGTGGGAAAATTAAACATTAATCACTAATTACACTAATCACTAACAACAATGAAAAAAGAAACAATCCAGAAAGTCATCAACTTCGTCATCACCGTCCTCACTGCCGTCCTCAGCTCCTTCTGTGTGCAGAGCTGCAAGTGATATTTTAGTTCTCCCACAGATCTCACGGATATACACAGATAATCTTGTTGCAAGCAACAGTTATCACCAAACCTCAATGGAAAACTCCGAAGGAGTCAAAAATCTGTGAAAATCTGTGTAATCTGTGGGAGACAATCATTAACCCTTTAAAATCCATAGAATCCAATGAAGAATCAAAGAAAAATCGATTTGATCGTGGTACATTGCAGTGCCACACGTATTAACCAGGACTTCCCAGTAGAAGCCTTAGAAGCCTGCCACAAGGCCCGTGGTTTCCACTCCATCGGTTACCACTATTACATTACGAAGGATGGCGTGGTCTATCCCTGCCGTCCAGAAAACGAAGAGGGCGCTCACGCCCGCCACTACAACGCCCATAGCATCGGAATCTGCTACGAGGGTGGTCTCGACGAGAAAGGCAAGCCTGCCGACACTCGCACTCCAGCCCAGAAAGCATCTCTGGAAGACCTCCTCTACAGTCTCGTCCTCGACTATCCCGATGCCGAGATCCTAGGTCATCGCGACCTCCCCTGGGTTCGCAAGAGCTGTCCTTGCTTCGATGTCAAGGAATGGCTGAAGGAAATCGACTTCCATCTCTAGAAAGCCCGGACAGTTCCCGGATATTCGTGCTATTCGAGTTATTCGTGTTCAAAATCATCCCAGCTTGTAGCAATACAGGTTGGGATTTTTATTATCCGTGAGATCAGTGGTAAATTACCGTTAGAACGTAACTACTGATTTTCAACAGTTAGCACATCCAACATTTTTTTTAAAACATGTTATTAATTGGTATTGCCAGAGCTGCCACTTAGGCAGCCTTGACATTCTCCTTTTTGTTCGAGTTATAATTACATGGGATTAGGGACATGAAGCCTTGAAGCGATGCATGAAATCTGCTTTTTTCTTCTATGTTCATAACGTAAGTTTTGTTTCGACTCCCCTGTCCCCCTCTTGCGAAGAGGGGGTCCTTACCCTATACCCAAGCCCTAAATCCCTACCATAGGGATTAGGGATGTAACCGCCCTACTCGGTGCTGTTTTTCTAAAATCATCCCGTCCTTCTTTATTGATAAAGCGAGCTGCACTCGGCAATTTGAAAACGAGTTTTCATTGCACTCATTGGCATCGCTTTTTCCCATTAAAGAAGGCTCCACCTCTCATCTCGGTCTTCTCCCCTCAGGGAAGAAGAGGAAAACCGCCCTCCGGTGCTCAGAACCGCTACGCTCTAAGGTTGGCGGGGCATCAAAGCCCTCGCCATGGTTGTGCGGGATGGGACCGCTGGGCTGTTATGGGGATCAGCTTGCAATTATATTGCTGAAAGTGAGTGCATGGAGGGGGCTTGCAGGTTAAGCCCGCCAGAATTGTTCCTCATTGCAGTATCGTTCTGCACTTGTCGTCGCTCGAATGAGGATGTTATCTTATAAATATTGTTGCACAATATTTGCTAGTTCATCAGCATAAGAGGATGTATCTGATACATATTCCTTATTTACAAGAATATAAAGTGATAAATCATTTCTTCTAAAATGCTCGAACTTGTCATCAGAAACCGTTGAAAGCACGAAACGACGATAAAGACGGAAACGACGGGATACCATTCCATCCTGATCTTTTTCGTCTTCTGCTCCAATAAAAAAGAAAGAAGCCTTTTCGTCTCGCTTCATTACATCTAACATTATGTGAAACATTGTATAGAGTATCGTTCTAACCTCGAAAGTATTGGAACGAAGACTAAACTTATTTTTACTGTTGATGTTTGCCTTATCGAAGAACTTCACACAATAAGCGTGTTTCTTATAACATTCAACTCTTACGATATAGGCATGATGGGATTTGTCTGACTTAAACCGATATTGCAAGGTCTGAATCAGATACTCATCACTCTCACTTTTATCTATCATTTGAAAGATAAAAGGATAACCATCAGACATCAACCGTTCCATTAGATTAACTTTTTGTAAACAGGTATTGCAACCTTATCCATTTCTTCTTTCGAAACCTTAACAACTCCAGGAGTTGCATCGAAATAATCTACAGGATAACGATACTTGCCATTTGGCATCAAAACCTTAGTTACACGGCGAAAGAGAGAGATTCCCTCTTCTGTAACTATCTTTGTTACCGTCTTATCTATGATTTTTCCCATAATTTTTTATTTTTTATTTTAATATCGCCTGCAAATATAAGGGTTTTCCGTGAAACTACCAAATTTTTGGGGTGTTTTTTCAACTCCGCCCAATTACTTGTAGAGATCTACGGTGATATCGAATGGTGAATCGAAATCGTTCAGCATCTCGGTCTTCTTTGCAGCATCCAACCCCTATGGCAATACAACTCCACTCCCAGTGTTTACTGGGGATACAGAGTATTTTAAGAATTTGAACTTTTTCGATTTTTAAACAGGTTTAACTAAAAGTGCCTCTGTCTCAAACCGCCAAAATAGGGGTTGCTTACATATGTAATTTGTTTTCAGAGTTCAACATTCTCACCAACAGTCAGGGTCATCTTACTGGCGTTCATGCTCTCCATCATCCGAATATGAAAATTGATCCAATCACGGTATTCATCAAGGGCGGGGTCGTTGATGTCAGTATAGCCATGAAGACCGCCACAACCTGTCTTATCATTGATTTTCACAATATCTGCCACATACTTAGAATCTTTGAATTTGGATTCAATTTTTCTAATAATTACCTGTTTCAGTTTCAGCATAATATTAATTTTTAATTCCTTCTTTATTTTTTACCATCTTATCTATCGCCTGAATCTGCTTGAGATAGGATGGGAACTTGAAGTATATCCACGAATCTTGTTCCTGCAACTCTACCATTCCTTTGTGTAGATGGCTGACTATTGAACAGCTGCGATCCATCTGAGTGATTTTCCCTACAATTTCATGGAACAACTCAGAAAGCGTGTTGTCCGGATGAAATGAGTCTGTGATATAATTATATAGTTCATCTTCTGCAAAATGGGAAGAGAATACCAATGAGGTGGAAAGAAACCGTAATATAGCATACGCAATTTCTTCCTTTGCCAGATGGTTCTCTATGATTTCCTTCGCATCATTCAAAACTGCGGCTATCTTTGTCATATCCGATTTGCCGTCAGTCTTTGCAAATGCATCTTCCTGCTTGGAATCAACAGTGATGACAGAAGGCTGGTCGATGACAGGCACCTTATGAAGCAAGACGTAGCGCTGGAGATACTTACGCCAAATCAGAAGACGCGCTCCCTGCCATACTTCTACGGCTGCTGCGGTGAGGGAAGTGAAGAGAGATGAATGAAGAGTGAAGAACTCATGAGCTCTTCTCCCCAACTCCTCCATATCATCAGGGTATTCAATACCTGTCTCTAGCGAAAAGCCCCCGATTCCATCGATCTTTTCAAACCGATAGTCGCTTTGTGTAAGCAGGTAGAGCAATCGGGAATATTTCTTTGCTTCCAGGTCTGAAAGGAACAGAGCCCTTTCATCTTTACTTTGAGAAGCATAATTGTCATAGAAGCCCCCCCATGAACAGATAGCCTTTACCTTGCCTTCTACAGTCTTCAAAAGTGCGAAATGAGCATCATACTCATAGTCCTCATCGAAGACCGGTGCATATTTGTCTGCCTCATATTCCTTGCCCCTGAAGAATTCCCGAAGGTTGCATGGAAAGATGAATTCCGTAATTCCATTATGCTGTAATACATGGTAACCTTGTCCCTCAGGAATAGCAATGCCTGAAGCAGGCGTGAGAAACGGACGGAGAACGACATCTGGAATCAGTTCCTTCAATCCCTGTTCGAGGGTTGCATTATCACAAGGGAGGTAGTTGGCCAGGATGCGGAAGTTCTTCCACATCGATTCATCTAAATTTTCAAGCACCTCCTGCTGCTGGACATCCTTCCTGTTTGCCATCATCTTACTGTAGGCGATATCAGAAGTTTGACGGTTGTGATATATAGTCAATTTCTTCTGATAATTCATGAAGAGCTTGCGTAATAGATCCCCCGCATTTTTCGAAGGTTCCTTCATCTGCAGATAACCGATCATCTGGTCAATAGCCCGCCATGCACCCACGGATTCAGAAGGAGCCTCATGCTCTATCTGCAAGGCATACTGGCGGATATTGGAGATACTGAGACAGTAGTTGTTTCCAAAGCGCACCAAAAGATGACGATCTTTCTTACCCTTATGCTTGATTTGCTTGATAACGCCAACCCGACCAGCCAGAGGCCCGGAGAGGATGCGGATGGTGTCATTCTCCTTGACCAAGTCGCTGTAACGCTTTTCGACGATACTCAATCCATTGATATCATCGCCTATTCTGTCATTGAAATAGACAAAAGTCTCCATATCCTCATCAGGGATTTTTGACTGTCTTACTATTTCGTCCAATGACATCTGCTTGCTGTCAGCAGATAGGATATGCGCCTTGGTAAAGAAGGTGCGTTCTACCAGTTCGGAAGTATGCGGTTCCATTTCAAAACCCTTGTACATAAAGTAGCCATATGGGGAGAGAATCTTCTTCAAACGCCTTTCATTCTGCACTCTGATGAAGAACATTCCCTGCAAGACCGGCACAAAGCGTACCTTCACTTCTCCATTTTCGTTCTTGTAGGTTTTTCTTCCTAAAGGAAAATAGAAGTCGGTGATGATATGATTGTATTTTTCACGCAGAAAATCTATGGATTGCTGCTCTGAAAAAACATCAGTCTTGACTATAAACCACATACAGGATTTTGAATTTGAATTGTAAACGCAAGGGAAGAGTTAAAAAGTGTAGCTAAATGTCCAACCAGATCTGGTCGCAAGACATATTTCGGCTTCCCCTGAAAAGATGCCTCTTCCCGAGTTATTGGGGTTGTGAAATGTATCACAGCATTGAGAAACCAATAGACTAACTTCCACTAATCTTCAATACTTTTATGTCTTTCAACCTTACACATACATGATGCGAACAGGCTAGTGTTTAGCAAATTGTGTTTCATAAACATTCTGCTTCTGATGAAAGCCATATTATAAATTTTAACTCTCCTGCATCTCTCTATGAGAAACACAGAAATACGTTGCAAAAATACTAAAAAAAATATAAACACACAAATTACAAATGTTAAAATATTGATTTTCACTAAGATATTCTGTTTTTAAGTTGAGAGGCGTATGAAGTGCATTTCTCTACCATTCCGATTATCAGACAGTTACAATTTTCCTGCATCACTAACATCGAGATTCAGAAAAACGGTTCATAATGGTTCATTTCTAAAGCTCTATATTCCATCCACTTTAAAATTTGATAGGAAAGCCGAAATTCCACCATTGGCACCATTCACATCAGTGCTCCACAAAGAGCAATCAGCAGCAACTGTATGCATAAGACAACATTCCTTGGCAGAAACAGAAGATAGCCTTGGAAAGACAAACATGGCAGATATGGGAAGGAGGCTAAGCTGCCTCCTCCTTCTTTTGCTTCTCTACCTCTGAGAGGCTGGTGGCGATAAGCTTGATCACAAGGATGGCAAAGGACTACCACCTTCCAAGACCAAGCCACCTTTCTTCCAAAAAGTGAAGCAAAAGGAAGAGGAGCCAGCCTCCTCCAAACACTTCCTGTTTATCTTAGACTCTCCAACCAGGTAGTCTTGAATAGATGACATAAAAAGAGCGACCCAAAGGCCGCTCTCCTTAATAAATATAATAATGTCTTTTATCCTACAAAGAAGGTTTCAACCAACGAATACAATTGTTCATCAGTTAGATTATCAGTACCAACCCTATCTATCAACGCATATTCTTCTTTCTTTCCGGTAATCACGAACTTGCGCTCTTTCCCGTCCACTTCACACAAAAGATGATAATTACCTTTGTATGTCTTTTCTACACGTACCTTTTCAAAAAGAGTTTCGCCTATTCTGAATGCAACATTCTTTCTTCGTTCGAGCAATCCCCACTCTGCCAGATGCTGGTTAAGGGTGGTTTCTACAGCACCTATCCAACGCTGGCTAACTTCGCACTCCTCTGCAAAGTGTCTGAATTGGCGGATAGCAGAGGCAACCTCACCAATAATACTTTCAGCCTTCCTGATACCATTTTCCTTGCCGAGAGCCAAAGCATCTTCAAGAGTCTGACCTTCGATCTCAATAATCCTGCAAGGCATCATGCTTATGCCTGCAGCCCTAGCCATCTTGTAATAGGCCATTTCCAGTTCTGCAGAAGAATGCTCTGCATCACCAAACTTCAGGATGCAATAATCAAAGCCCTTGTGACCGGCTATCTGACCACTTCTGATTTCTCCGGTTTTCGGATTGATCGCGATGATAGCCTTCGGCTGGCGACCGCCTGCCGAAGTACCTACAGCGATCAACGACTGCATGGTCAGCGATTCATCTGGCAACAACCTCACATTCTCACGCTCCAAGAATATTCTCTGAGCCAAATCCGTCAACAGCTTCATATTCAGCTTTTCCGACTTTCTAATGCCGGATGATTCAGGAATAAACTCCAATGCTCCCATACCACGCTTACCAATGAAGGACAAAATTTCAAGCGGAGTTATCTCCTGATTGCGAATGCCATTCTGTATGCGCCAACACTCAAACACCTGATTACCCCAAGCATCAGGTAAAGAATCAGCAAGAAAAGGAGGCAGTTTGCGGTAAAGCTTCGTTTCCCTGTCACCCATGGTGGGACGACGGCTGGCAGGTGACTTGACAGAAGCCACCAGTAACCACCAATTACTTCAAGGGCATATAACCATCGGAAAGGAAATACCATAAAGGTGATGTAATATCACTGATTTACAGTTTGTTAGGAATATCTTCGGATTTTGGATTCGTTCGTTATATTATCCTAATTTTGCTTTTTTTTAGCGCGCTTTTGTCCCATTTTTGTCCCGCGAATCATTATCTTTGCAGCGAAGATAAGTGATTGATATACAATATAGTAACAAATACAAGAATCGGATAATACAAACAAGAAATGGGACGAAAAAAGAAAGAAATCAAATTGAAAGAGCCTGTTCGCATACGCGAAAAGAGACTCAGTGACGGCAACATCAGCCTTTATCTCGACATGTATCACAAGGGGGCGAGAAAGAAGGAAGGCCTGAAACTCTACCTTGTGCCAGAGACAACTTCCGCAGCCAGGATGCAAAATGCCAACACCCGAAAGCTGGCTGAGCAGATCAAGGCGCAGCGCATCCTTGACATCCAGCAGCACGGACTTGTCGATTGGGAGGGCATCAAGCGTTCACACATCACGCTCAGCGAGTGGGTGGACAAGTACACAACCGAGGAGTGCGGACTTTCCACCGAGAGTATGCGCTCCAAGCGTAACGCACAGGCAAGGGTAGAGCAATACCTTATATATATAGGTAGGCACGACCTCGCATTGCGTGACGTGGACAAGGACTTCTGCAAGGGCTATATCGCATTCCTCAAAACCTGCACGTTCAACAACGGCAAGAAGACGCTGAGCAACACCACCTGCCGCATCTTCGTCAACCGCCTGACTGCTGCATTGACCAAGGCAGTCAACGAGGGACTGATAGACCGCAACCCCTTCAAGCTGCTCGATGCCAAGGAGAAGCCGCAGAAGAACAGTTCGATAAGGGAGTTCCTGACCATAGAGGAGGTGAAGCAGCTGATGGCCACGCCGTGCCGGTATGACATCGTGAAGCGTGCTTTCCTGTTCTCCTGCTTCACAGGCCTGCGCTACAGCGACATCAAGAGTCTGCTATGGAGCGAGATACGCAAGGCTGCCGACGGAAGGACGCTCTTCCTCGAACATCCGCAGGTGAAGACCAGGAAGATAGTGACCGTTCCCTTGTCGGAAGAGGCTCTGAAATGGATGCCCAAGCAACAGAAGGACAAGGAGCATGTGTTTCACCAGCTGCAAATCACCTCTACGACAGTGGAAGTGATACTCGGGGAGTGGATGAAGGAGGCAGGGATAGAGAAGCACATCACCTACCACTGCAGCCGCCATACTGCCGCCACCATGCTGCTCACGCTCGGTGCCGACCTGTACACGGTGAGCAAGATACTCGGTCACAGCAGTATCAAGATGACGGAGGTGTATGCAAAAATCGTTGACAAGAAGAAACTGGAGACGGTGAACCTCGTCAACAACATGTTCAACTAACAAAGAAAGGGAAAAGCAGATGAAAGTGGAAATCAAGGAAAGAAGACTGCCGACAGGCAACCGGAGCCTGTATCTGGAATATTACGAGACGGGCTTCCGCAAAAAGGAGTATCTCGGCATTTTCCTCGTGCCGGACGACTCAGCCAGAGCCAGACGGCTCAACGGCGAGGCTTTGCGCAAGGCGCAGGAGATCAAGGCCAAGCGCATCCTATGCCCTCCAGACTTCAAGAGTGAGGAGAGGAAGAAGCATCAGAAGAAGGACAGCGTCAACCCAACATGGCTGGAATGGTGTGACGAGTATATCAGGTGGTCGGAGGATTGCGGCAACAGCAGGAAAATGCTGCAGCACAAGGGTGTGGTGCGCAAACGCATAGCGTCATACCTTGAAAACAGAGGGAAGAAAGGGATATTACTGAAAGACGTGGACAGGGAGGTGGTAAGCGGTCTGTTTGACTTCATGCGCAACGAGTACCGTAACCCACGGCAGATAAAGACAGATGGCGGCAAACTGGCTGACTACACTCTCCTGTTGTTTGAGGAAACGGTGAAAGCCATCTTCAACAAGGCGTTGCGCAGCGACCTCATTGCATCCAATCCCATCCACGACCTCACAAAAGGCGAGCGGTTCCATGCCCCCGACAAGCACCGTGAGTTCCTCACTCCCGAGGAACTGACCCGCTTCCTCAGCGTAGAGACTGCCACAGGCAATGAGCGGCAGGTGCAGCTTGCTTTCGGCTTGTCGTCAATGACGGGCTTGCGGCTTGGCGACATGCAGCATCTCCGATGGAGTGACATCAAGGACATCGACGGAACGCCAACCATCTGCATCACGCAGCGCAAGACCAAACGTGTAGTCTCCATCCCCCTCAACGACCTTGCCCAGTCGCTGCTTCCGCTACGTGACGAAAGCAACCCCGATGCTCTCGTGTACCACCTCGTCAAGAAATCGGATAACATATCCAAATATGTAAGGCGCATCAAGGACAAGGCAGGGATAGAAAAGGACTTCACCTACCACAGCTGCCGCCATACAACAGCCACCCTCGCCATCACGGCGGGAGCCGACATCTCTGCGGTGAAGGAAATGCTGGGTCATGGCAGCGTGACCTCGACGGAAGTGTATGCCAAGGTAAGCCTCGACAAGAAAATCCAGGCTGTCAGTCTTACCGACGGGGTGTTTGGGTAATCAGCACAAACAAAAAAACAAGGGGAAGAGAGATTTTCTTTTCCCTTTGTTTGTAAATCTCACTTGGCTATATTGATGAGCTTGCAGCCTAATGCCGTTTCAATCTTAGCAATGGTCTGCATGGTGAAGTTGTGTTTGCCCAAACTCTGCTTTCTGCTCTTCTGGCACGGCTGCAAGGCACTGTCAGAACAAAGCATTCTGTACCATTGATTGAAATTTTATTTGTTCATCCGTCTTTAGCATCGAGTGCTCCAAAGTGGTTCGTCCTGCCAATTCTGTGGAAAACCCATGGCACGGGTGTCAATCATCGGGTATTCAGCAAGGAGAGCCTGTAGATGTTCAAGCATATCGTTGTTGGGCGATACAATATCTATGAACCACCTGATAATACATATATCAAAATATATTCGCTTGGGCGATACATCGGAAACTATCCATCGGCCACTCAGTCTTCGTGGTATCATCGGACTAATGGCATTCTCTTTATTCCACACACGTGCGTGGTGGCAACAGGCGTTGCGGGTTAGTGTGACAACGGTTATCCATGATGTGAATACTGGCACAGTCAACCCGAAGCGTGCAGCAATCTTCTTTCTGAGAGTGTTATCAGCCAAGTTCTCAAACATGCGTGTGACAACACCGAGAGGAAGTATTTCAACGAGAATCCATGCAGGAGGATAAGGGTTGCTGTACTTTTCCTTGAAATGCAGTATGAATTCTTCTTTCGAGTTCCTCAGCTCCTTATCCACCAATTCCATGGTTCGTCTGAACTTGTCACTATTAGCAAACAAGGTCTCGTCTGTCATCCAGAATATATTGCCAGTTTCCTCTGCCACAAGGTTTGCAAGAGTGCTGCGAAGAGCAATCTCCACCTTTTCTATCTCGTTAAAGAGGAAAAGGCGTAGTTTTTTGTCGAAACGATATAGATTGAGTGCATCCTGAAATTTGCTTCCCTGCTTGAAACAGTGTTCCTCTTTTGGTTGGCACAGAAGTGGGAACATATATGCGCTCAACCTATAGTAACCGATGTTGCGTATATAATGGGAAACTCTCTGAGGGTTCTCAATTTCCAACCCTCTATGTCGCAGCAACTCTACCATATCATCAGGCTGCATGAAAGACTTGTCGAACAATAATCTCATAATGGAATAAAAATAAAACGACCCCCGATTTGAGCATTGTTAAGAGGCTTGGGGGTTCTGGTGCTGCAAAGGTAAGACATTTATTTGGATTGTGCAAGGAATTTGAGGAAAAAGAGTGGAAATGGAGGCGGTTTTTAACAGTTGTTGTGTGTTGGGACGTGCAAAATGCGGCGTTTACAAACCAAAGTGGGTAGATTACAAACCATATTGGGGAATGTGGAAGGATGGTGCTAACTTTGTAGCGTCATTATGGACAAGCGGGAGGAGAGACTGCGAAGTGGTAGCTGGTTTTTACGAAGTTTGATTGTATGGAAAGCGGAGAGGTGCTACCTTTGGAGCATCGATGTCGGCAGGGCGGATCCTGAAAAGCCCAATAGTAAAGAGAGTAAGGGAAGAAAAGGATTTTGGAACTATGAATAGAAAAGATTTTTGTGAAGTTATGTCGTTCAGAGTTGAATTTGGTTGTATAGTGGCAAAGTTCGGCAGATATCATTGATATCTATTAAATTTGCATCCAAAAAAGCGGAAGAAAGCCTGTTTCAACGTTAAACTGTCATAAATATGAATAAATTTCCGAGTATTTTGATGCTTAAATGAGAGAAAATTCGTATCTTTGCAGCGCATCTTGGTATATTCACTCAACAATGAGTGATACGCCACATTAAGAATTATGGAAATGAAGACAATGAAACATACAACAAAGACCAACCATAAACTCCTGAGTCTTAATGATTTAGGGGGGTATCGGCTTTGCCGTAACGTCTTCATTCATATATAGATACAGAGCCTTCCGCAGGTGTCAGACAAGGGCACAGGCGGAAGGCTTTGTGCGTTTGAGAGATAATCACTTTAATACAAAACAGATATGATACAAGAAAGCCCACGAAACGAATTTCGGCAAATTGTCGATAAGTTGGATGGTACTTACTATCCAGAGCCGATGAATTTTGACGAGAGTGTTCCAGACGAAGCTTTCGCTGACGCACAGCGTGGTTTCATTGAAGGAACTGCTCTTACCGATGCTATTACAAGTGAACCGACAGGAAGGAAGGTTTGGGATATGGCATCTTATTCATTCATTGAAGGCCCATGTCCAGCCACAGTTCACAAGAATCTGTGGAGAATGGAGAAACTGAACAATTTCAATGGTATTTTTCAGGTTCTTCCCTATGTCGCTGACGGTGAAAAGGGGTCTGCTGGGGGACAAATTTATCAAGCCCGTAGTTATGACCTTGCCACAATGAGCTTTGTCAAAAGCAAGAACGGATGGATTATTATAGATCCTCTTACTGGTTCAACAACGGCCATATACGCATGGCAACAATTCAAAGAACACATAGATGCGGACGCAGAACTCCAAGCCATCATAATAACCCATAGCCACGTGGATCATTACAAGGGTGTGGAAGGACTGATTGCGACAGAAGGTAAAAAGATACAGCAATCTTATACTCCCGATACTGGCATTAATGACGGCGAAGTATTGGTGGTTGCTCCCGATGGTTTTTATGACGAGGCCATTTCCGAGAACCTGTATTTGGGCAATTGTATGAGCCGCAGAGCACAGTATATGTACGGCGGCAGTCTCCCACGAAGTGTTTATGGACATGTCGGTTCTGGTTTAGGTAAAACAGTCAGCGAACAAGCTGGTTCAATTCCCGTTCCCTCTATTGAAATAAAGGAGGCTACAGGAAAGGAAGATGTGAGGATGACAATTGATGGTCTGAACTTCATTTTCAAGAATTACCCAGGGACAGAAGCACCGTCTGAAATGCATGTTTATATAGAAGATTATTGCGCACTGTGTCCTGGTGAAAACATCACGCAGACGATGCACAATCTGCTTACGCCTCGCGGTGCAAAGGTGCGTGACCCCAAAGCTATGGCAGAGGCGATAGATGATGCTATTACTCGCTTCCCAAACACCAAAATTATTATCGGCACACATCATTGGCCCACATGGAATGTAGCAGGAGAGGGCGATGCCAACAACGAGTGCCTTAAGTTGATGGAAAAGCAGAGAGACATGTACCTCTTCTTCAACAATCAGGTGATACACATGCTCAACAGTGGCTATAACATGGAAGAGATTGCAAACAAATTTGCCTTGCCACAATCCCTTGCAAACGAGTTCTATTGCCGTGGGTACTACGGTTCGCTTAACCATAATGCAAAAGCTGTAGCACAGCGTTATATCGGATGGTGGGATGGTAATCCTGCCAACTATTTCAAATATACAGATGTGGAGATTGCCAAGCGTTTTGTTGCAGACATGGGAGGTGAATCTGCGGTGTTGCGCAAGGCGTACGACTATTTTGAGCTGAAGGATTACCGTTGGACAGTGGAGCTGACAAGGCATATAGTATTTGTTAATCCCCAGAATACGGAAGCCCGCAATCTTGAAGCCGATGCCTTAGAGCAATTAGCATACTCATTTGAAGCTGGAACATGGCGCAACATTTTCTTGGCAGGAGCTTTTGAATTGAGAGGATATATGCAGGCACCCAAAAAGAGCAAAGATGAACTTCTCGCTTCAATCCACGCGAACCTTAAAGGTCTGAGTGGCGAATACATTCTTGATTACCTTTCCATACTCATTGACGGCAACAAAGTTATAGAGGCGGAGAAGGATGGCTGTAATGTGACTTGCAATTTTGACTTGTCAATAGGCTCATATTATGCACGTGTCAATTTCTGCAACGGTGTACTACATTATGATGAAATAACAAAAGACGAGCAGGACTCTCCTATTTGTTTCCAAACGGAAACTGACTTTGCGGATTATGTCTATTTCAACCTTCTCGGTGGAGTGGTAAACACCAGCTATGCCCCATTAGAAAAGGTCTTATCCTTCATAGAAATTCAGAATAATGTATGGAATATAATCGAACCAATAGAAACAAACAATAAAGAAATTATGACAACAAGAAAAATTAATGTATGTATGCCAAAGGATGGATACATCTCATGGTTTGTGACAACTCAGAATGGGTTCCCCACAAAAGTGGAACTTAGTGACAGTGAAGGCAACGTGTATTTCTCATCAGAGAAAAAGAACCCTCAAGACACATCGATAGACCCTCCTCTGGCACAGGGCTCCGGATTTATCAAGGGAAGCAACCTCACACTGACTGTGGAAGTAAATTCAAATCAGCGATATGAATTGAAAGGAACCCCTGTCCTTTATGACATAAAGGATGAGAAAGGTGTTGTTACGGGCAAAAGCTTTTCCATGGCTTTTGAAGACTATATCGACAGTGACTACAATGATATTTATGTAAACATTGTTGGTTGGAATAATAAGGGATAAAAAACAAGATTATTAACTATACCGCCCGAATGGATAAAACGCATTCGGGCGGTATGATAATTTAACGATTTCAATGAAACAGAATTTTACATGTCATTTAAAAACAACAATCCTGGCAATCATATTCCTATTGTCAGGGGGAATCCCTGCTAATAGTCAAGTAATGTTATTTGGTCAAAATGAAGTTAACACGGTGTTAGAAGAAGGTAAGACTGACGTAAGTGGGTTAGTACCTCCATTTTATCTTTTCTATCAAGACGGAACAGGTGGCTTTTGGGTAACAGGTAATGAATATACTTTGTCAAAACGATCAACCACCATTTCTATAGCAAACCGTCAACCCGAATACAATGATATTCCTGATAATGCTCTGAAATTAAACATAGATGAAAACGTGAGTTCTCGGATTCTTTGTTGTAATCTTGATCTTGAAAATAATACAGTCACCATAGCAGTACACGACATGTCTTTGACTGAACAGGTACCAGCTACTTGTACAACTGATGGATATAAAAAATACAAGTGCGCCGCTTGTAATGAAGAAAGCACGGAGAGCCTTAATGCGTTAGGACATTCTTTCGGCGAATGGCAGGAAACGACGGGCGGACACATGCGCACTTGCTCTCACGATGCAAGCCATATTCAATACAACATGGATGCCACTGGAGTGAATGCCCTTGAGATTACGCTGACAGGCGGTGCCAAGCTGACTTATCCTCACACAATCAACCCCGTGGTCACTTTCAACGACATAGATGTAGCTATCAATTTTGATACGGACAAAACTTCGCTTGTGAACAAGGCAGACATCACTGCATATAATCAGGTGTGGAGCCACAACAAGAATATATATGCAAAAAATGAGGATAAAACATATAGCCACGCATGTGACGTTGCTGATTGCACATTCAAGTATAACGACTTGTTTGTGAAAAACGCAGGGCAATATTATGTGGCCGAGAACAAGGATGGCGTGATTAAGGTGGCCGACATGACACTCAACGATAGCGAGGGATATGACTGCGAGGCAGCCATAACGGTGAGCAATGTGTCGTATGCAAGAGATATGTCCAACTACCAATGGGGTACGCTCTGCCTTCCGTTTGCTATTAATCCAAGTGATTATGCGGAATTTTGCAGCTTCTATCAGCTTTCCGGCGTAGATAATGAAAAACAAGAAATAGTGCTGAGCAAGATTGATATCACAACAATTGCCTCAGGTACACCGGTGCTTGTGCGTCGTAATACAGCTGTTAAGGGCATCAGCATTTCGGCTACTGCTGCAGCGATGGCCAATTCCATTCTGTCGGGCAGCACGGCAGGAGAATTCACGATGGTAGGCACATTGAAAACGTCATATGCCCTCGCCGACAATGCATACATCATAAACAATGACAAGTTCTGGAATGTTGGCGATCTCATCAGCAACGAAAAAGCTACGACGGTAAAGGTAGGTGCATTCCACTCTTATCTCGTGGCAAATACACCGTCGGCACAGGCAAGAATGTTGAGCCTGTCCATCGGCGATGACGACACCACCGCCATCGACGTGCTTAATGCCGCTGATGAAGGCGAGGCTGAGATTTACGACCTCAACGGTCATCGACTCCCTGACCTGCAAAAGGGCGTGAACATCGTAAAAAGAGGAAATAAGACAACAAAAGTAATCATAAGATAAACGTGAAGAAAGATATGAAAAAGAAAGAGTATATAAAGCCGCAGATGACGGTATATGAGATAGAGTCGCCCCAACTGCTTGCCGGAAGCGGCAGTGCGGAAGAACGTATTGGGGTCGGTTCTGCCAGTGACTATGAACAAGACGGAGACGGCACTATTTGGGGACAATAAATCTAAAAAACATTTACGATTATGAATATCAAGACAAAAAGCATCATAACCCTATGCCTCACGGCATTGGCATCAATGCCTCTTTCAGCACAAAGCTATTTTGGCAGTGTGGTTGATATAGACGGCACATATACGACCGCAAAAAACATAAAAGTAGAAGCAAACCAGGTGGTATTCACTGACCATAAAGATGCCACACATACAATAGCAAGCAACCATGGTTATAGCACGCCTGTTAAGGTTATCCACGATGTGCTCTATTGTGAGAACGACGAGACGATGAATTCTGAATTGGTGAACAAGGCGGTGAAAACAGGTCAATTGACGCTGTCAGGCACGCTGAACAACCATAATTGGTCTCTCCTGAATGAAGGGAAGTTGAACGGCATAACATCTGCGCACTTTCACAACGTAATTGGTGATGAAGCATTCACTGCATTGAGCAATTTGAAATGCTCTTCCTTGTCGTATGTCACTTTTGAGGATTGTTCATTTCCTAATGTTACCTCCCTTGAAAGACTTCTTTACGGGTCTGCAATCACCTCTTTCACCTGGGGAGGAATGAATGTGAGTGGAAATCTGAACACATTGTCATATATGTTTCATGACTGTCAATCTCTGCAAAGCGTATCATTGAAAGGACTGAATACAAATAACGTAACCAGCTTAAATAATTTGTTCTGTAATTGCAAAAATTTGAGCAACATCGATTTAAGCGGATGCGATTTTATCAGTGTTACTGATTGTGGCAATATGTTTTATAACTGTGATAAGCTGCAAGCCATAGACTTAAGCGGACTAAAACTGCAAAATGTAAAAACAACCAATGCCATGTTTCGTGGCTGTGATATGTTAGCCAGCATCAACTTTACTGATTGCGACTTCAGTAAAGTAACATCTTCAACAGAGATGTTTCAAAATTGCCCTCGTTTGCAAACTGTGGACTTAAGCGGTGCTAAGTTGAGCAGTAATAATTGTGAAGGAATGTTTAAGTATTGTAATGATTTAAACTCTGTAACCCTGAGTAATTGCAATTTTGAAGGAGTGACCAATTGCAGGGAAATGTTTAGAGGATGTACTTCTTTGAAAGAAATAGATTTGAGTGGCTGCAAATTTATTCCCGCAGATGGTGCAGATTTGTATTTTATGTTTGTTGATTGTTCTTCATTGGAAACTGTGGACTTTAGCGGCTGTGACCTTAGTAAATCAACAAACAATCACGAATATTTGTTTTACATCAACTGTAAAGCATTGAAGACTATCAGGGCTGTAGGTTGTAATGATGCCACAATAACCAAGCTACAAGAAGCAATAAATAGATCTGACAATCCCAGTGGAGTCGCTATAGTGACAAAGTAGAAAGCTGCAACTACAGAATAATATCTGCTTTACTCCGCAGAAATATCAAAGGGTGTATATGCCATAGATGATTGGTATATACACCCATATTTTTATACTGTCAGAGACTGGCAGGGAGGGGGGCTTACTAATTATATCTTCCTTGGCAGTAAGAATAATAACCTTAGTGCCGCAAGATTAATAACCTTAGTGCCGCAGGGTTATTAACCTTATCAGCAATGAAACCGAATGGCATTGGCATGCCTGCAATTCTCTTATTGTACACCAGTTTATTTCCAATACGCCAACAGGGCAATCACCACAGTATATACCAACAGGAACACACAGAGGAACTTCATCCAGAAGTCGGAGAACCATACGCCCTCCCCATGGCTGAGGATTTTTTCAAGTTTGACCTCGTGTTCCTCCAGCATCCTGAGCAGCATGGCTCTGTGCTCCTCCAACAGTTGCCTTTCCTTGGCGATGCAGTCTTCAAGCAGTTGGCGGAGCTGAGCGAGACACTCCGGCGAGATTTCTGCCCTGAACACCGTGTTTTGTTCCGCATCCACAATGGCCTTGCAGATGCTGCTTACGATGTTCTCGCAACTGTCCGCTGCCGCCTTCAATGCACCCTCTGCCTTGCACTCTGCACCGATGGCTTTTTCCAAGTCTCCAACGAACGTTTGCAACACTGATTTTGCTTCACGCAACTCCGTCAGTGTTTTCTCCAGTTCTTTCTTCTCGCTTGCTATCTGTCTGCCAGTCTCAACCGACCCGATTATATCGTCAACGTCTATCGACGACGATACCTTTGATTTCCCGATACCCATAATCTGATGTGCTTGTTATAACAGTTTTACCGTCTGAGTCCCTTCCTCCGCCTGCACATGCTGTTTGCCATTCTTGCGCAGCGGCGTGCCCATTCACGGTCATCCTCGTCCTGTTTGCGTCCCCAGCCATTGTCATCGTTGTTTCCACCGCCACCGCTCGATGTAGCCATGCTCGTTGCCGCATCAAGGTATTCAGCAAAGAGAAGGATTGCCGTGTGCTGTATGTCCTCGATGGTAGCCAGAGGGTGAGCCTCGGCAAGGGAACACTCCTGCCTGATGATTCTGTCAGCCTCTTCCGGCAGGTCTATGTGATAGGTGTGGTAGTGGTCAGTGGATATGTCATAGTGTCTCACGGCAGGCATAAGCTGCTCTTGTGACCTCGGCACGACAGGTCTGGTGGGTGTACTTGTTTTTGGAATATCCGGCACGGAGGGCTGATATTTCCGCTCCTGAGGATGCAGTCTCGCCCATGTATGCTCTATCTTGGAGGCTGTAAGATTTCTGCCCTTGCCGAGTTCGCTCGCCTTGTATCTTGAATTGCCCCGCATGACGGAATATCCATATACCTTGCCTTCATCGTCCTGCTGTATGTGAATGCCATAGCCCAGTCTCCTTACTTCCGTCTCATACGCTTTCCAGCTGAACCTATCCATACCACGGAGGATGTTCATGAGCGCATCGCTGACCTCCTGCCTGTGGCGTTTGCCTATCTCCTCTGATTGCACCCATCCTCTGCGCTCGTTGATGATGTTCGCAGCCGCCACGGCACGCTCGCCAATCTTGTGGGCATCGTTTGTGTTGCCCTGCATGTCTATGCGGTTGGCAACGATATGAAGATGGAAAATGCCGCTCCTGGCATCCCGGTGGAGAGCCACGACATACTGGGAGTTCTTCAGGTTTGTACGCTGTGAGGACTTCCGCTTTGTCCTTTCAGACATGTCTATATCGTCGAATGTGCGGATGAACTCTTCCGCAAGGCTCCTCCACTCATCAAGCGCCCATCCCCGGCTCTCGGTGGTGTCGGGGGAAAGTTCTATTCTTATCATGTTCCTCAGCAAGGGTCTTCCGCGACGCTCTTCCTTAGCAAGCATCTTCTGCAGGAGAACCATCCGCTGGTACATGGCATCCGGTGAAATATCCTCGGGCAGATGGTTGACCATCACGATGTCCGACCTGTCCTTGGTGGTGACATAGCGCATGGCATTTCCGCCATGGGATATGGCTGCTGCTTTTGCTATCATAATGGTTGTGGAAGTTTATTCTGTAAGATAATTCTGTATCTGCTCCCAACGCTTCAGGAGTGGCACGGCAGCCTTCATCCATTTCTCCACAAACTGGGGATTGCCGAAGTATAACGCTCGGCGGTCAGCCTGAATGTCCCTGACGGCTGAGACGATGCGCAGAATGTCGCCCCTTGCGTCGGAAAGGCTGCTCAGAGCCTCTGCCTCCTTGTCGGACAAGCGACGGCGCGGCTTGTGTCCCGTGGCTATACGGCGGATATAGTCGCTCAACGACAAACCGCAGGCTTTGGCTATCTCCACGGCCTTGTCATATTCCTCTTTGGTCACTCTGGCCTCCAGCCTATAGGTGCGCTTGGAAGTCTTTTTCTCTGTTGTCTTTTCAGTGTTTCTACTATTCTTCATATTATAAGTGGTTTTTGATTATTCAATAAAAAGGGGTAGCATGGTGTGAGCTTGCGAACGGCGCAAGAATGCTAATTCGTACAGACAGGCGCAGCATGTTTGTGCGACATTGGCACTTCTTGCAACAGCGTATAAAACGAGTTCGACACCATCCTGGTGATTACAATGGATAATTTGTTCAGAAGGTATGTGATGCTGTTTCATCTCCTTCCATAGCCGCAGGTCGGGGAGAACAGTCAGATATACAACTCCCTTTTGTATCATTGCCGTCCACATCTCCTGATGGCGGCTCCTCCTGGTTGTTCTTCCGTTCCTGTCGGGATGAAGTGCCTTCGGGGTTGGACGGAGAAGGTGCTTGCAGCAACTCTCCATCATCGGAGAAGATGGGAGGTTCGGCATCAAACAGAGGGAATAAGGAGAAGCAGTCTTCATCATTCCTTGCCTTGGCTTTCTTGCAGGTAGGGATATTCTGCGAAGAAGTGTTACCCTTTTTTGTCCCGGCAATGGCGGATGGCAGACTATGATTATTGCTGTCCGTGTTGTCGCTGTCATCTATGGGCAGAGGATGAGAAGAAGTGTGGACATGGAAAGGGTTGGCAACAAGACTGCCGCCGACAATCCATGCCAACACACATTTCAGACTGTGGACACTTGTCCTGTTAGACTGAGTGGTTGCGACAATTCCCAGCTCGTTCATCCTGTCGAGCACACGGGAGATGGTCTTCTTGTCATAGTGGAGGCGGTTGGACAAATCCACCTCCGACATGATGCCCTGACCTGCTTGCAATGTGGTGGTAAATCCCTTGATGCTATAGATGGTCTCCTTCAGTACGACAGCGGAAATCAGACAGTGGAGAATCTTCATTCGGTCGATGCCGTATTTGCTTCCTGCCAGATAGTCAAGCTGCCCGGGCGTGAGTTCAATGCAATAAGATGTAATGTTGTTCATCATTATATATTGTTTAGAGGTTTATAAAATGGGACAGCCGAAAAGAGAAAGTCATAGGTGTAGGCCCTGTCTTCTTTCCGGCATATAATAGTCACGGTCGTATGCGATATGGTCAAGGACATCCTGCAATCTCCCTTGCTCCCGGCTGTCAAGCACACGTATGGCTGCAATGGTGATTCTCTGTGAAGCGATTCGCCTGTGTTCGCATTCCGACACGGTCATTGGAGAGTGTGACGGTGGACACACACCGTCGAGGTATGCGTTCACCGCCTCCGTCTGTTCCTTGCTCGGATAGGCAGCAGGGAATCGTTCCTTGATATACCCCGCCATCTGGCTGACCGCATTTGCCAGCAAGGGGTCACGCCGGGCGATAATGCCATTGAGTTCCTGTAGTGTCATCATCCGGCATTATTTGTGGTTCAACATTTCAAGCCTGCTGGCAGCCTCCGCTTTCAGTTCCTCTTCCGAGAGAGCCTTTGCACCCCTTACCCGGTCGAGCAATGCCTGTTTCTCAAAGAAGATCAGTTTGCCCGCCGGCTTGAAGTAAGGCAGCGAGTTCGACCCCGTCAGTTTGTAGAGCGTACTCTTGGCAATGCCGAGGAAAGACGAGGCTTCCTCCAGGTTCAACACTTCCTTTGCCGAATAGCAAAGATTTTCCAGTCTCTCGACTCTTTCTTGCAGAGCCACAATCCTGCGCTCGTGTTCAAGATTCATCTTCTGTGGTTTTGTCTCATTCATTTTCTTGTATTTTAATGTTATTTCTTCCGATTTTGGCTGCAAAGATAGATTATGTTTTTCATACCGCAATGGGTCGTTTAGAATTCTTAAAACACTGTGTTTCAGTGATTTTGTGGTGATTTGCCAGATGCGTATTTGGCAAATCAAGTGGCACGGAATACATGGAGGGACAGAGGCATCTGTTTAATCATGAGCAGGAACCTTGGCAGGTCATGTGGCAAATGGTATGGTCAGAGACTGTGTTTTTCATGTGGTCAACAGCCATGGGTATTGTCCACATAGGCAGAAAACAAAGTTTAACATACTGGTTTGGCATAAATGAACAAAATCGGCTTTAAAATGGCATTTGTGTTATCCTTTGTCCCACATAAATCAAAAAAAGTGCCACAGGACTAAAGAATTATAGAGTTTCCTTCGTTTTTTACGGGACAAAATAGTACCTTTGCATAAGTTTTAGCTGCACTCGGCAATTTGAAAACAAGTTTTCATTGCGCTCGTTTGCAAAAACTTTGCACCTGACAAGACAATGTGCCGCAAGGACTTGATTGGCTCAAAAGTGTTCTTAGATATTTTATTTTCAGGTTTTGTCCCATTTTTGTCCCGTCTGATAAAAAGAGGAGAGAGACAAAAATCAGAAGTGATTGATAAAGAATTGGTTACGAGAGGATAAAAGGGCAAAAATGCCGTAACCACCAGAGGGAACGGATCAAGCCTCCCACCAAGAAAAGCAGGATTGTACTCAAAAAACGAAACCCCTCTCCTTGCATCCCAGGACAAGCGACCGATTTCCTTGTCCCAAAGCATTATTTTTAATGAACTATCTATCATGACTTCTTATGTCTTATTCGTTGAACTTTCTTTTCTTCTTTCATCAGGTAAGCAGATGGCGGTAAATCCGGCATCAGTTCATCAAGGGCATCTATCTGCCCTATCGCCTTCAGCAGCAAAAGAAATGTGCCGAGCGAGACATTGCCAGATGTACCATTCTCAAACTTATGAATGGTTGTGATTGTAATACCCGATTGTTCAGATACCTCTTTCTGCGTCATGTGGCTACGCAGACGGTAATCCTTGAATCTTGCACCAAGAAGCTTTACCAATTCTGGTATAGAATACTCGTAATAATCAACCATAATTTCTCATTTTAAATTATACTATAATATAAGTTATACGCTTTATCCAGCTTTATATTATATTATACTTATATTTATAGGTACAAAAATACACATTTATTTTCAGATAATTTCAACTATCATGAAGATTTTCTGTTTTTTGCATACTTTTTAACCTTTCTGTAAGTCAAAAATCCCCAAAAGCATACAAAACAAGCCCTAAAGCCGACCCATTAAAGGAATGAACAGATTCACATTCCAAATTCCCCCTCGCAAATAATAAGATGAAGATAGAAGATAGATATAATACCATCCCCCAAAAGCACTTCCTGTTTATCCAAGGTTCCCCTATCACTCAGGTAGCCTTGAATAGATGGTACAAAAATGAGCGTTCCCCCAGGAACACACACTTAGATATTACACCCCCAAAAAGGAATATATCATTGGAAACATCCTAACCTGGAGATTGCATAGTAAAATTAAGAAGGTGAAGGTTATTCAACGCTAAGTATTTGAACATCAAACAATGTCCAAAACAAAGCGAAAAGAACAAAAGTATCGTTTGAACTGAAATAATTCCCCTCTTTTCTTTGGCGGATTCAAGAAAAAGACGTAACTTTGCGGCGTAAACAATAAAAAATGAATAATGAGCATGATGGGAATATTACAAGTTGCCTCTTATATATACAAGCGCTATATGGATGATTTTGGCGTTCGTATTGATGAAATGAAGTTGCATAAGCTACTTTATTTCACGCAGCGTGAGTGCTTGATTCAAAAGGGTGAACCTATGTTTGAGGCACATTTTGAGGCTTGGAAATATGGTCCAGTCATGGTTCAGATTCGCCAGTATTATAAAAATGATTCTTTCTATAGCACTCGCAACAACAATGTTGCGGAGGCTTTGCTGAATGAGGCTTATCAAGAAGATGAGTCTGGTGTTGTTGCCTATTATGTGGTGAAAGAAGGACAGATATTGACACGTATATTCCAAATCCGTTTGGGTTACGAAGATACCAATGACTGGCTGATGATATAGTTATCATATCGGTTTCAGTCGATAAGTACCCAACCTATTTCTAGCAAATATCATCCCCACAATGAAACTGATGCAATCTCAAAAACTTTTCTTCAGACAACACCTCAAAACAATGCTCTCCTGTACAATGCCCGGTATAGAATTCAACATAAGGATAACGACGCACTAATTCCGAAGAGATTTCCCGTAACTGCTCATCCGTCTCATAATGCTCGCTTAAATGACTGTCCAAAAGATGAAAGCCACCAAGACACAAACGAATAGGTTCCTGGATGGATTCCAAAATATTCAAAATACCGTTATGGGCACAACCTGTAAAGAGAACATCCCCCACTACAAATGCCAACTCATGATGAAAAGTATCCTTCACAAACTCCCCACTATCAGCCTTTATCAACAACGTTCTATCACCCAAAGGCTGTGCATGATGATGAGCCAGATGAGAATAGACATGAATACCATCCACATAAGAATCCTCTTTGATGAATACAAAACGATCTCTATGTTTCTGAAAATCCACATCTCCCGTAATAGAATGCAGATAACGTCTGACAGAAGCATATTCAGCCCCAGGAATCTCAGAAGACAAAATTACCTTTGCCTTGTGATTCATCTCTAAAAAGGCAGACAGCCCACCAATATGATCATTATGCCCATGCGAAATCAGACAATAATCAACCTCTCCTAAATCTACACCCAGTTTCTCAGCATTAAGCATGAACAAGTCGGAAGCCCCGGTATCGAGCAGATACCTTCTTCCCCCATATTCCATATAAGCAGATAACCCATGCTCCGTCCCGAGCAAAGGGGTATCTGTACGATTGTCACTCAATATAATGATTTTTCTTTCCATTCTTTCCTATTAACATCCGAATTCTTGTGAAATAACTAGGCAAAAGTACAAATAAAAAACGAGATTTCCCCATTTTTAAGAGAATAATGACGAAGACTCATTGTAAAATCTGCCAGTATAGCCAAAGATGTAGAAGTTTTTCCAAACATCTCTAGAACTACGGAGGTCATAGCAGACACTATCTCCTACCCTATCCGTAATGCAGGAAAAGATAGAAAAAGGAGAAGTAGATATAGTAGAAGAAGTAGTAGTAGAAGAAGTAGTAGATATAACAACATACAAAAAAGTGCCATCAATCCAAGACTACCTAAAAGAGCATTTTTACCTGCTGGCGGTTCTTGGAGAAGAAGATGAATACCGCACCACCAAGTGGCGGAAGTTCCATCTCGGTTCTCACAATCTGATACAAACCGTTTATGCCCATGTTCATTCGGACATATCGCTGGCAGACGTAATACTGGGTATTTT
>OGMB01000311.1_pt1 | contig 28106 bp, 27 predicted proteins | sample 1573001 | NCBI WGS metagenome assembly OGMB01 (sample SAMEA2581921, study PRJEB24529) | metagenome | biome: Human gut stool | place: China | collected 2011
AATTGCGCATCTGAGTGCATACGTCCCATAGTATCTGTCATACCGTAAGAAGCAGCGACCGAGCATCCCTGCAACCAGCTTAATTAACTATAAATCAAATCTATAGTGGCAATAGATAAACTCCGTGTAAATAAATAAAAGAACTAATTATAAAAATGGGCTGCATTATGGTCAAATTCCATATGCAATTCCGTTTGTAAGAGAAATCCATATTTGGATTAAGACCGTGTTCTGATTTGAGTGTCGATAAAGTATAAATCACCGTCAATGCCATAAAGTACATTGTTAGGAACTACATCAAACACTTCATATTCTGAATTATGATATTCGTCGTAATAGTCCATTTCAAAGCCTAATGCTTTCATATAGGTAGCTATTTCATCTTCTGTAGCTTCTCGCTCAGCTAAAATGTAAGGTTGTATAAGAACTGCACAGAATTCTTGTTGGCTATTATAGGCGAAACCTATCATCTGATAAGGTACGTTACCAAATAACTTGTTGTGTGCATTTATGCGAATGAAGAAATTCTCCAAATCATCACCTGCGTATTCAAAATTATTCAGTTTAATAACGATATTATCTTTATTTCCTGTATAGACTTCGTTTTCTCCACCTTTACTAAGAAATTCAACATTTAGTTCAGAAAGAGAAATCCATAAATTGTTGGAATTGGCGAAGTCAATCAGCTCTTTTGTTTGCCCTCTCTTATAGCTCTCTGTTGGTTCAAGCGTTCCTGCTGTTTCCTTTTTTCTTCTAGCGATATAGGCTGCTTGCTCCAAGATGCTATTGATTGGCGAGTGCGTTCTATCCATTCTTTGTGAAATTCATTTATATATTCCATAAATCTTATGTTTATGAGTTCAAAACAAAGATAGTTATTCCTTTTTTAACTTCCATGATTGGTACGACATTTTATTTCTTGGGGTTTATAATCTGGATATTTCCTTAAAATGTAGTAGCTCTATAAAAGAAAAACAGCATAAGAGTTTTTTAGGCTCAAATGCTATCTTATTTAAAGCAATAAACGTAGGAAATCCAAGGAATCACTAAAGCTATTAATATGAGTAGTAAGCAGCAATTCTTTACTCTTTTTTTCTTTATATTATAAACAAGAGATGGTATAAGTATTAATATGCTAACTATTAACAGCCAGCTTTCTATGGAATTAATGTATTCCAGTCTTTCCTTGTAGATTGAATTATATAAACGGCTATATCTTTCTTCTTCTGTTATCAAGCTATGTATAAATACTCTGACCGCACAAATGCTCATTGATAGACAAGCAGGTATTTTTATATCTTCCGATAATCTCATATTCCAAACAATTGAAAAATAAATGAACTGACATTATTGCCAACCATTACCAATAGTTTAGGAACTATAAACAGTAGCAACAAAAGTAGGCTTTGCATCCAGTTCTTTTGAGTAATATGATATATAGCCACGCCTGTTATAAATGCTCCAATAACCCACCATGAAATCTCATATTGCTTTAGTAGATATTCATCATAGTAGGGTAATGGTTTACTTATAAGGATAAGACTTAATATCCATATAATATAGATAGTTTTCCAGTCTGTACAGTATTTTAGTAATTTCATTTACAATGGTTTTAAAACAACTTTATCTGGACTTCCATGATTATGGCTTGACCAGATAATGCATTAAGTTCTGATAGTTTGTTTTCTAAAATAGAGGTAGTTTAACTTGTAAAGTACTGTCTGTAACTGAAAATTTAGATGTCGTATTGTCTTTTCTATTTTTACAAGATAGAAATCCTATTCCTAACAATAAAACAATCAGTAAATTAAGTGTTTTCATTTTTGTCGATTAGAATAATTTTATAAACAGGTATATCAAGCCAAACAAGTCTTAATGTGACTCTAATAACCGATTTTACTTCTTTTAATTCAATTACTTGACTACCAAGAATTGCTAGCTGTTCATATAATGAAGTATCATTCCCATTATTAATTATTAGAGAAACTTCTTTATATGTATGATTTGGACATATCCAATTAACTTTGAAAATTAAATCTTTATCATATTGAGTATTGAGATATTTAATATCCAATGATATTTGTTTAGCCAATTCTTTAGCATTTTTATTACTGTTAAGTTTACATTGAATATTAAATGCCTCTTCTTTTAGCCACTTTTTTCTTTCTTCTCTTTCTCTTAGTTCTTGTTCTCTTAGTTCTTGTTCTTTTTTCTCTTTCTCCTTTTTTATATTTTCCTGTTCTCTCAATATTCTTTCTTCTTTTTCTTTCTTTTCTCTTTCTATTCGATGTTGTTCAATGCGGTCAAAATCTTTTTGGGCTCTTTGTCTCTTATATTCATCCCATTCCTTTTCTTTTTTTTTCTTTTCCTCTCTTTTCCTCTCTTCTTCTTTCTTTTTCTTCTTTTCCTCTTTTCTCTTTTCAGCATGTGGGTGATATTGTAATATTTTTTTTCGAAGCCATGAAATAGCTATTCTATGAACACAATAATATAATATGCAAAAAACTATTGGTGGAATAACTATCCAAGCTCCATCCGTAGAAGTATTGTATGCCAAGACTGTCAGCCTAATAGTAATAATCGTTATTATAATATAGCTTAAAATTTTAGCTATAATAAATATTTTATATTGTCTTAAGATATCATTCTCTTTTTTGATTTTAGCAATTCTTTCCCTCTCACATCTTTGTTCTTCTTCAAGTATCTTTGCTTGTTCCTTTTGCTTTTTTTCTTGCTCTATGCGATATTGCTCTTGTCGTCTTTGCTCTTCTTCTATCCGTTTTTGTTCAGCTCTTTGTTGAGCTAATAAAATTCTTATTCTTTGTTGCTCTTTTTCTATTCTTTTACGCTCTATATTCTCAAAATAGGAATTTAATTCAGTAAGAGATTTAGGTTGAAATGACTGACTTTGTTTTTCATCAATCATAAAAGCATATTTATTGGTCCCATCCTGTTGTAAGGCAAATATAGTTTTATCAAAAAAAGAGGGATGGAGCATATAAGATTGTTCCTTAAAAGAAAGGATAATAGACTTATTTGCTGATATATATTGCCAATTACCGTTATGTACATTGCCATTTACGGATGCAATAAGGTTGCCATTTTCTTGAAAGATATAGAGTTCTTTATTTCCTGTATCATTAAAAACTAACCATGATTTATTACATAGTATAGTCTTGACATCCAGATTCTCACTGAATCTATTGTATTTATTAAGAATATCTAATAAGTATGTTTTCATATATTTATTTGTTTGTTTTCAAAGATATTAAATATTCTTTATTTGTGAATAAAGAAGGAATTGTATAATGTAAAGTTAATATCTGAAATTGATAGAAGTACCTTGTAAAAGAATAAAAACAGCATAGAGTTTTTAGACTCAAATACTGTTTTTATTTATTGTTAAATTGGTTATTATTTGTGATTATAGATAACTATACCATTATGCCTACTATCGTTATTGCTTATCTAAAATCATATATAAGTTGAAAAATTTATTATTAGTACTACCATATTCAATTAATCTGTATTGAGTCTGTACAAAGTTGTTATTAGCTAATTCTAAATTTATGGTAATATTCCCATCGGTTGTTGAGTAGTAATTGTTAGATGTACGTTGCAGGGTTATTTTAGAGGTGTTAGGCTTATCAGACAATACCAACTCAACTTTTCCTGTAAGAACAGTAAGGCGAACTTCTCGATTAAGAAACTCATTGATAGTTTCTTGTTTCTCTTGTTCAGATAGGTTATTATCTTTAAATGTGACCTCAGAGATTAGATATGTACCAGAGGTATCATTACATGAAGATAATAACAGTATCATTAATCCAAATAGATAAAATATTTTCATGTTATAGCTATTTTATTTTAACCTACTAAGCAGTAACCTACCAAAACTCCAATAAGGACTATTACTAAAATGAGTAATCCTAACTTAATATCATTTGCATCCATAATTATATAAGACTTTCAGCTTGTTTTAGACACATTTCAAGAAATCCAACTAATGTTGTAGAATCTACTTTATCGCCTTTAAGTTTGTAAACAGCTACTCTGGCAGAACTATGTTGATTCAACAAGTCTTTAATTCTATCCAAATCCCTGCGGACTAGCTTTGTTAGTTCTTTGGATTGTGTGGTATGCCTCATTCCGTTCAATTCTATCATAGGAGCTAAAGCATTCATATTTCTCTCTATCTGAGTAATAAGAGAATTAATTTCATTTATAGCATTGATTCCACTAAATAAACCCATAGTATGTGATAATTAGTGCTTACCTGTTCCCTACAATAAGCGATAAATAAAAAAGGTGTGGGACACTATTAATTTTACCCTACATTCAGGTCTTCGCATTACCTCTAGCATGGATAAAACAATAGCCCCACACCAAACGGTATATAGAAACCTTACAAACATAAAGTAGGTATATATCAAGTGTGGGTGCTATTGCTATCATCTTCATGCTAGTTTTCAAAGTTGCGAAGTTTGAATGTAGAAGATAATTTCAATAACACCTTTCGTTAATTATGTCCTTTCAGCTTGCTAACACTACAACTTACTGAAATTGCTGCAAATGTAACGAAAGGTTTTAAATAATTCTATACGATGTAGGGATAAATAGTAAATCTTCTGCTATCAAACATTATTCGTCTTTATCCCAACATATCTTTGGCTATTTACAAACAGTTATCTCCAGTATGGATTATAAGAGTTAAGTTGGCTTTAAAGTCTAAAAACTTATGGATTTGACCTATTACTATAAGGCTGAAATGCCAAACACAAATAATCGGACTTTAGATATATCTGGAGTTTAAAATTTAGGTGGGACAAACCTTGATTGGGGTATATAAAGCTAACCTTGTTCTTGATTTGTCCTACCTGTAGTTTAGAAACTCAAAGATTCATAAGTCTGCAATATTTCTTCTTGTCTTAATCCTAAGTATCTTTTAGTAATGGCAACAGAACTATGATTGAAAAGTTCCATCAGTTTTACTAAAGCAAGCTCTGAATTTTCACAGTTCATATTGTAGACCTGTCTACCAAAAGTCTTTCTAAGTGAATGACAGGAAAAGTTCTTAATCTTTAGCTTGTATTTCTTCTTCACTTCTTTAAGAATGATATTTATTCTCTGGACTGAAAAGACTGTACCTTTCTGACTTACTAAGATAGGTGTATTTATTCCAACTGGCTTTATATGTTCGTAACATTCTCTGATATGTTCCTGTAGCTGGGGATTCAGTCTTATGGTTCTTACCTTACCTGTCTTTTTCTCAATTACAGTAAATTCGTCAGTGTCTAATATCTGCTTCCATCTTAAAGCCAGAATATCAGAAATTCTCAATCCTGTAAAACACCCTAAAGCTATAAGAAGTGATATTTTATAATTATCATCTTTTGCCAGTTTCCTAATAAGGTTCATTGCATCTGACCAAATAAGATAGTCTGCTGTTGTGCTTGAATATTTAAGTGACATAATGTTCTGTTTTATAAGTAAATGAATAAGAGTGAATATTAATTTTGAGTTGGATTTACTAACTCATTGATTTATAAGGAAACATTCACTAATTATCAAAGTGAATATTATAAAGTAAGGACACCCAGCTAAAATATTGAGTGCCCTTATTTATGCTACAGCATTCCTTCATCTGCAAAACTGTAGTATTCTGCATCAGTAAGGATGATATGGTCTAAGATTTTTATCCGCATAAACTGTGCTGCATCCCTTACCTGTTTAGTAATATCCATATCCTGCCTGCTTGGTTTCAGATTACCGCTTGGGTGATTGTGTGCCAGAATTAAAGCTACAGAATTGGTAAGTAATGCAGCTTGCATAATTAATCTGACATCAGCACAGGTTTCTGTGATTCCTCCCTCTGAAATAAGAGTATATCCTAAAATCTGGTTGGCTTGATTTAGGAACAGGACTTTGAAATATTCCTTGTAGCATATAGTTCCTTTCTTATATGTGGAAAGCATATATTTATAAGCATCCTCTGAACAGGTTACTTTTTGCTGATTCTTGAATTTGGGTTTATAAGATAGCTTCACTTCTCCTACTTTATAATCTATATTCATAATTGTAAGTTTTAGGTATTGGTAGAAATAAAAAAAGGACAACTAACTAATAGCTGCCCTTTTCTCTCTCAATCAATAATTCACTTAGCCCAAAAACCAAGCGTATTCACTATCTCCTAATTTGGCACGTTGAATGCCCTGTACAAACTCTGTGCAGTTAAGATTCCTCTCTAAGAAGTTATCTATGTAGCTTGACTTCACACTACCATTAAGCAAATTGAGCAATTGCCAACCAGTAATGCTGTCTCCTGTACTTTTAAAGTTTGCATCAGAAACAAATGCCCTGCAAGCTGCATTAATCTGACTGTCCCCCAACAATAGACGAGGTAAACGTTTTTGTTGGTTAGGTGTAAGAGCTTGATATAATCTCATCCTGCCTATTATCTGACAAAATTCGCTTGTGGTGATTGACATCTGTCCAAGCGTTCTTAACAGGTGCAGGTCTTTGGATGGGTTGTAAGCATGGAAGAGATTCAATGCAGCTGCATATAGTTCCTGTACATTTAAGACTTCTATCTTATCCTGCAAGCCATCGGTTGTTAGCATTAAATTTGAGCAAACTCTATTACGAAATCCTATAAAAATTTTAAACCTTTCCACAGATTTCTTACTGTACAGGTTAATTTCGTTATATGCTCTCACTCCACCAATAGATAAAGCCAAACGGTTACCGTATTCATCATGTACGATAGATGGGATTTCAAAGCAGAAGCACATTCTCTGATAGAACAAAGTTTTCTCTTCGTCTGTCAGTTCTGAAGCTTTCTTACCTAATGCACTTGGTATTCTGCCATTGATAGGATGTGAGATTCTAATCTCTGGTGTATCTAACTGCTCTCCATGAAAATAATCCTTGGCTGCATCCACTACTGCACCTATAAAAGATTGGTGACTTATTGTTTCCTCCATTGATGCAAAACTTGGAATGATGCAGTCTTTGGTAAGATGCTGCAAGGTTACTTCCTGTGTATTGGCTTCAATGAAATGGTTTACTCTCTTGGGTGTTGTAACTTCTTCTATAATAATAGCTTCTTCTGCAAACTCACCCATGTTTAATGATTCTTTACGCTGTGCCATAGCTGGCATAATTACTAAATCTCTCATAATGTAATTGAATTAAATGATTATTGATTGAATTGATTAAACAAGAACAAGCCTAAAACACAAATGAATTTCTTCGTTTGCATCTTAGGCTATTCTTGTGCTTTTCCCTAAAAAGACTTTATATGAAGTGAGGAGCTTAGTAAATTATTCCATTAGCTATGGTAATAGTGCATCGTGCCAGTTCTCTTATTAATAAGCATTCTTTTTTTAGTCAGCTATCAGAGAAAGTTTTTAAAGCATTCTTTTTTCTTAAATTGCCCACGAGGGGGATTTATTGGGATAGGGGTATCTCGTTTGTAAATCAATATTAATTGGGGATATTTTCTTTGAAAAATGAGTCGTATTTTTCATTACCCATATTTAAGATGAACAGATTAACCTGTGCTCTCGTTATTGCAGTATATATGAGTTCAACAGATTCAAAATCTTGTATGGCATCACTTTTACATGGTTCGATGATTAAAAAGACAGTATGTGATTCCCAGCCCTTAAAACTATGTATTGAAGATAGTTTCACAGTCCCTGTTTTTATTGAAAAGTGATTTCTTCTGTATCGTCTGATTGTATTTATTCTTTCATCAAAGTTATTTTTAGAGTGAGTTTCTGCTTTGCTTTTCTCATATTCTTCTTGAGTCTCAAATGTAATTGTTGTTTTCTCTTTTAGCTGTATCCTTATTAAGTATTCAACTTCCCTTAAAATATCAGCCGTACCAGATAGAATAGTAATATCTGCTGGGTTAAGGCAATATTTTTTACAAGTTCCTTTATAGATATTGAATATCCTTTCAGTGCTGGCTTCCGTTCCAATATTGGCATATTTAATATTCCTTTGTTCAAAATCAAGCATGGGGTTATCTAACACGACCATATCGTCAATGGTGTATTTGCTTTCTAAAAAATGATGTTGGAACTTAATGGCCAATTTCCCAATTTCACTTGTGAATCTTTTGGAAGTATTAAGGGATTTGTTCCAGTTCCCAGCTATTGTTTTAATGATAGGTTCTTTATTTTCGTCTAAGGGTCTTCTGTATATATTTTGTTTTTCATCTCCAAACACAACAAACTCACTGTCCTCGTATAAGAAATATTTGGTAATTATTTCCAGCCATTCTGTTCGATAGTCTTGTACTTCATCAATAAATATAGCTTTGTATTTCTCAATATAATCTTTAACAGGCTCAAAGAAATCGACATCTTCATAGGCTCTGAAACCTTTTATTGGTAGGTTATAGTTGTTTGCTTCTGATTTGATAAACTGATGATAGTTGGTGATATAGAATTTATCCCAAGGATAATTTTCTTTTACATCATTGATTTTGTCACGAATGTAATTCTTTAGAGATAGATTAAATGTTAGAATTAATAATTTACTGTTAGTCCTTAGATGTGCATTGACAGCTCTTTTTGCAAGGACAAGAGTTTTACCGCTTCCTGCAATCCCTTTAATTTTACGTCTTGGTCTGCTTTCGCTTCTAATAAGTTCGGTTTGTGCTCTGGTGTACTTAATATCAACCCCTTCTTCTAATTGATGAAAAGGTGGTTTGAGGTAACGTTTGAAGTTATTATAAATATCCTCATCAAACAAGTAAGATGGTTGTTCAATTCTTATTTTATTAAAGTAATCTTCTAAATTTTGTAGTGTAAGAGAATCGCATCCCCAATATTGGATATATTTTATATCCTTCAAAAATTTAGTTTTAGAATCCTTGTTGGCTATGCTTGCATTTATAAAATCTTCAATATCATGTTGCTGCATGTTGTGAAAATAAATAAGGGTATGTATAATATTAGAATAGTACCACTTATTCATTCTTTTTTCTAGAAAAGTATTTATATGCAAAGAGACAAGGTTTTCTTTATAATAACTTATTTGCGAGAAAGGAGATTGAACTTTGATTAAATCTGGATTCTTCCACCAATCTAAATTATTGTCAATGGTATAATTGTCTAGATTCCATTCATTCACAGATATAACTATAGCTCCACAGCCTTTTTTAAGAATGACGATATTGGGTTTATCGCCATTAATAAAAGGATGATAATATATTTCAAATTCCATATTAAGGTTTCTTTGTAAGAAATCTAATAATATCACTTCTCCTTCTGTAGCTGGTTGGTTGAGGTGTTGTATTGTATAAAAATCTGGGTAAATATGTGCCATTGAACTATTTGTATAAGGTTATAGTGCAAATATATCATTTATATGTTTTGGAAATATAAAAATGGATATTTTGTTTGCTATAGTTATCATAGTCCTGTGTTAAAAGATAATATCTTGAAGTTCCTCATTGTCTTTTATCTTATGTTTCATGCCAGCTAATCCATTTTCTAATGATTTCATAAGAGCGTGCATATCCTTAACTCCCTCAAAGTCAATTTCCTTGTATTTCTTATAAATCATGCATTCTCTTGAAATTGGATTCCCTCTGCTTTCATTATAAGCTATCATGTGCTCAAAGCAAGCTTTAACTTCTTCTACATATTTATCTTTAGGTTGGTCTAAAATAAGACCTTTGGCTTTTAATATGGTTGAATCACCAACTTCATCTAATAAGTCCAGTCCTATTAGCTGGTCTATATATTTATTAATGGTATCATGCCCCATGTGAATTAGTTTCTCCAGTTTTCTCATGGGTAAAGTAATGGTATGGCTGTGTGGCTCTGCTGCACTGAACAGTTTAAGAATGAATCCTCTAAGTTTCAAATCCAATGTATCATTATATGAATCGTAAAACTCCCTGCTGATTCTTCTGTAATTTCCATAAGTAACTGGAGAAAAGATATAATCAGTCCAAGTTCTGTCCTTTCTGCCACTGTTCTTTTCTTGTATGGTAACTTCTCCTGTATCTCTTAACTTGTCATTGAATGATTTGGTTTTCCTGTTACCTTTATAGTTGGATTTTGATTCACCAACAAATGATGCAAGCTCTTCTATGGTAGTATCAGTTGTCAGTGTACTTTTATCTGCTATTAATAGTAACACATAGGTTCTGTAAACATCTGCACAACCAAGTTTCTGAATAAGAGTATTATTCATTACGGTATATTCTTTGAATGGTAGTTTCGTCATAAGGCAATCGCTCAATATGGTTAATAAGAATGATTTGGTTGGTCTTTAATAGAAATCTCATTTTAGAAGAACTTAATCTGTTGATTTTCCTTAGTTCGCTTAGCTTGTCATATATATGCTTGTTGTAAATCCACATATCATCGTTTTTTATAAATTCCCAATATCCAGATTACCTTTGCAATGCTCGTAAGAGGATTGCATGGTCTAATAGGAATGTAGTAGTAGGAATGTAGAGAGGGGGTGATTAAGCACACGGTAAAAAGGGAATAAGCACACCCAATAAATTAGACAAAAACAATCTCTGTACTTTAAATCTTATCTTTTCAGTAAGCCAGTTTCTGCAATGAGATATAATAGGTAGTAACCTTCCCATTTTTCTTTCTCCTTGTCTTTAGATAGTTATTAATATTAGCCCATAATCCTATATGAACTCTGTTATCTTTTACTCCTTGTCTTAATGCTTTTTCTCTGATTTGCTCATAAGTAAATTCCTGCATTTTAGAAATATTGAATGGTTTATAAATGGAGAATCTCGGTAGTGGGATTATCTAGTGGAGGTAGTATAAAGATAGTTACTTTATAGGTGGGGAACTAATCATAAGTTCACTACTTATAAAAGATAGGTTTAACGGTATTTCAGATAATTCTGTAAGGGTAGGACAAAAGTGTAATGGGGTATAAAAAGAAGAACTTTATTTGTTTTTGTCCTACCTGTAATTATAATAGTTCAGCTCTTAGGAAATATCCACGTTCTCGTTTTTTCCCGATTCTGCATGGAACTGTATCGAAGTAATGATTAATGGTTTCCCCACGGATGCTTTTATGAGGATGGATATTCAACATTTCAAAGATTCGGGTCAGTTCAGAAACTATCTGTGAGCATTTGTATTTGTAGCCAGTCTTGAAACTGTTCTTTATCAGTTTGACTGTTGTATTGCCCTGCATCCGTTTTAGAATAATAGCTTCGTTCATGCGTTTTTGGGAATAATCCATTTCCATGATTGAATCCAAGCCTAAAAGTTCGTATGCTTCTATCAATAAGGAATCAACTTTTCTCATTTCGTTTATAAAGTCCAAATCAAATTCAGATAGCGGTTCTTTCAGTTCGGATAGTATAGCTACCATTTTCTTGCGTTTCTCTTTGACTGTCATTTTAGAGCCTTGAAGTAATAGTTGGGTAAAGTCTTTAAACTGATAGATATATCCTGTACAGGATGGGCGGAACATGTAACAGGCATAATATAGGGATATGATTCTGTCGCTGTCATGATAACTACCTGTTACCAGCTTGTCATTGGTATCATTATCAATGGCAAAATAGTTTTTCTTTCCATCTGGGTATAGCATTTTGTTGAATGGAAGTGAACGCATGGCTTCTCCAAAAGCATTCCTTTCCGTTTCGGATGCTGCACTGTTATATAATGTTCTGATTGTATTGTATGCGTGTTCCTGTACTAACTGGTGTATTCTGATTTCTTCCGTAGTCATAACTGGCAGATTGTTGTCTGTTGTATAAATATGTGTAAGTGTTGATAAGCCGTTACGGAAACGACCTGCAATCTGTACGCAATCCGTATGAATGTCAAGCATGGTATATGGGGATGCCTTTATATCAGTAAGCATTACAACATGTGGGGTATAATCCACTTCCAAGTCAAAGGCATTATAAAACCTGCTTGTGAAGAAATTGAATTTTCTCATTCTGTCCGATTTCCATTCATCATAGGCATTGTTGAATCCATGTTCGTTCTTTAGCTTCTGTACACTTTTAGGCGCACAGAATATGGAGGATTCGTTCTGGATTCCCAACTCGTTTATTAATGAATGGCTGTAGTCAACCAGATTAATAAAGAAACATATTGGGGAATCATTATGCTGTTCCAGATAATCTCGGATGCTTTGCAGTGTATTGTTGGTATGAATTAATGTAATATCCTGTTTGTAGTCATAGTCGGCATCAATAGTGACTGTTCTAAAACCTTGTGCTTTGAAACGAGGGTCTGAAAATGCAATCGGTGTTGCCGAAACCAGAGCTTTCTGTTTAAAAAGGAAGAAATCATTCATAGGCAGAACTATGTTATCTCTATAATCCACATCTTTTACTAACAGATGGGATTCGTCCATCAAGCAAAAGAAATGGGAATAGAGGTCTATTCCTGCATTGTTGGCTGCCTGTTTGATTTTGGGAAAGCTTTCTGGAGTAGTCATAAGTTTATGGTATTTGTATGGCTCTTGCAGGTAATCGGTTATTTTATCGACTGAAACACCTTCGTAAACTCCGAACACTTTAAAGTCTTTGTCTGATTTTGCACATTTTCCTTGAATGACAGGAACATTAGGCTCTATCAGTATAGATGGTCTGGGAGAATGGATTTCCAGATAGGTAGCTCCAATGCCAGGAAATTTTTTGGCAAGATTAATGTTTGATTCTATTTGTGGCATTATATTGGATAGCTTCTGTCCTTTACTGATAATGTATTGGTTCATATATTGTTGGAGTTTAGATATTCTACGATTGGGTGTGTCAGTCTGATTCTGAAATAGATTTTCCCGAATTTGAAAACAGCTATAAGGTTTATGTATGGTTGGGTTTCTCTTAGAAAAGGAATCCTGTAGATTTTGTATTTCTTGTCAACTAATTCTTTAAGGGCTGTGGTCTGGAAATCGGGTAATGATTCTTCCTGTAATGGAAAGACTCTGAAATCATCGGGATTTCCAGTTTCCAGATAATTAATAATCCAGTTCCAAGATGCTGTATTTAGCATGTATTTTAACCTTGACATATCTGAGTTGCTTATCCAAGCACAAGGAGTATCATCAACTCTGATTGACAGATTTTTCTTTTGTTCCATCAGTTGTTTTACTTGCAGATGGGCTGCTTCATTATCGTATACTGGAGGTAGTATAATGTTCATGCTATTATGTATTGATAAAAGGAGAGAGGTTTTACCCTCCCTCCAAAATTGAATTCCGATTATGCGGTGAGAGCTTTGTTCAATAGTTCTTCAATGTGTTCATCCCTTTTAAGGTAGAAATGTATATCATAATGGAATCCGATAGAGAAAACAGCATGAAGAAATCTGTCACCGTTTGAGCTTATGAAATCATCTTCAATCTTTAAGTGATATGAGGATTCCATGAATTTCTCAAACATTTCCAATTCAAAATTTGTCGAGGTTTCTTCTATTGTGTTGTTACCTTCCGTTTGGAATGCATGGATTGGTTTCAAGTTACTGCCCATTGCTGAAATGACCGCATTGATAAGTTCACCGTTTGCAATGGTTGTAAGTTCCTCTTTTATCAATCTGCCTTTCTTATCTCTGTAAGTTAATGTAACTGTAATGGCAGGCATATTGTTGAGTGTCTTGAATCGTAAACGGATTTCTGTTGGGATTCTTAGCATACCGTTTAAGAATCTGGTTACAAATACTGTATCAATAGTGTTATTTACTAAAACTTGGTTCTCAGCTATGCTCTGTTGTAAAATTTGGATATTCATCTTTTTATAGTTTAAAGTATTAATAATTCATGTAATCTGTAACTTGGCGCCTTATCGTTATTGATTACTTTGCAAAGGTGAGAACTTTTGAGAAGATTAAGAGAGAGTAAAATTTTGAGGACTTTAGTTCTCTCTTAACTTGCTTATCTTACAAGTCCTATTCCTTTGACGCTACAAAGATAGAGAGATGCCATTGGGATATGAGAGAGTAAAAAATAAGGGAGATGTTACTCTCCCTTAGATAAGTCGTTGATTATTAATAAAATTTGTTATAGACATCCCAATTTAAATTTTTGTTTTTACTTAAATATCCTTTTAAGGTGGATTTGTCGGTCTTAAAATCTTCGTTATCTGATATTCCAGTAAGGCAGATTAGCTGTGAAATCAGAAATGTTACATTATATGCGTTTTTTTCTCCTTTCCTGTAATTAGTGAAAGCTGGCGATAAAGAATCAAAAAATAATTTGAATCTTTGGGCAAACAGACAGATTCTTTTGGTTGTGCTTGTGTTAGTTTGTTCTTGTCTCGGGTAACTCACCATTTCTATATTATCATTCAAATGTGCTATGTCAAATTCGTTTTTGGGTTTTAAATCTTCTAAGTGTTCTTGACAGCATAATTGTATGAATTTAATAGCATTGGCTGAGGCTATTTTATGGATGATTTTTCCGTTTAGTTGTAAGGATAAAGTAAGTTCTTGTTTAAATGTTATATGGTCTGTAAGAGGATTGGCATTAGTGGCTTCTTCATATTGGTATATGGTTTCAAGTAGTTGCTTGACTTCATCTGCTGGAGATTTGCCACGTTCTGAAACTTGCCAAGATTCTCCATCTACATAGTCCTTTATAAATAATAGGGCAAACCAGAATTTATCAGCGTCCATTCCCAAAGCTGAAATGGCAGTCTGCAATTCATCATTTTTTCTATATTCCTTATAGGTGAGTGGCATATCTATTAATCCTTCATTGTACCTTTTCTTGAAAGTTGGTATGGCATAGCTGCCTTTCAGTGTAAATCTATTATCTATGATTTTGGCTTCTGCTGGATGGATAAACATGGCGAAATCCCAAACATAATCCAAGATTATATCTTCTTCTCTTGCGTCAGTAGTAGGATAAACAGCATCTAAATTAGTAAACTTATCTATTGGTTGCATATTTTAAATCTATTGGTTATAGGCAAAATTAAAAAAGAAAATCCCACTCACAATAGCTGCAAATGGGATAATCATAGTTTGTAAGGCTTAGTAGTTGGAATCTCCTGTAAATGTGTCCATGAGCTTGTCCATCTGTTCACCTATGCACTTATCTATCAGTTTGGCATAATGGTTAGTCATTCTGGTATTTGTATGACCAAGCATCTTAGAAACGACTTCCAATGAAATGTTATTAGCTAAAGTAACGGTACTTGCGAATGTGTGGCGGGCCAGGTGGAACAGAACCCACAAAGCAGCCGTTGGTAAACAAGTAACGATAAAACGTAACCCGTTTGAAATGAGCGGTTTTTCATTATTCTGCCAAATGTCGGAAACGCAACGGAGTGCGGAATATTGCACCATTTCAGTTACCAAGCCGTTAGCTGTCAGTTACCGAAGCAAGGACAGGTAACGCACGGAAAATGAAATTGTTGTACGCCCGTGCCGATTGCGCTGATACGCACCGTTCTGCAAATCAATGGACGCTTACTCATAAGTTAATTTTGCAACAAAAACAGTAAGCGTATGAAAGTAGAAAAATTCAAGGTGCTGCTCTACCTGAAAAAGAGCGGAACGGACAAGTCGGGCAAAGCCCCGATAATGGGTCGTATCACGGTGAACCGTACGATGGCGCAGTTCGGATGCAAGCTGTCGTGCAGGCCGGATTTGTGGAACGCGCGAGAAAGCCGTCTGGACGGCAAGAGCCGCGAGGCGGTGGAAACCAACGCAAAACTGGACAAGCTGCTGCTTGCGGTCAATGCGGCGTTCGACACGCTGGTGGAGCGCGAGCAGGACTTTGACGCGACGGCGGTCAAGGACTTGTTCCAAGGCAGCATTGAAACGCAGATGACGCTGCTTCGGATGACCGACCGCATCTGCGAGGACTTGAAGGCTCGTATCGGGATAGACCGTGCCAAAGGCACTTATCCCGGCTATTACTACATGAGAAAGACGTTGGGCGAGTTCATCCCGTGGCAGTTAAAGACGAAGGACATCGCTTTCGGGCAGCTTACCGAACAGTTCATCCACGATTACCAGAACTATGTGATGGACGTGAAAGGCTTGGCAGTGGACACGGTGCGCCATTACCTCGCCATCTTGAAAAAAGTATGCCGCATAGCCTATAAGGAGGGATATGCGGAAAGATGCCATTTTGCCAATTTCACTCTGCCTCAAAAAACAGAGCGAACACCGAGGGCGTTGAGCCGCGAGGACTTCGAGAAAATCCGTGATGTGGAGATACCCGCATGGCGCACCACGCACATCCTCGCCCGTGACCTCTTCCTGTTTGCCTGTTATACGGGAACCGCCTATGCGGATGTGGTGAGCGTCACCCGTGAGAACCTCTACACGGACGACGATGGGAGCCTCTGGCTGAAATACCGCCGCAAGAAGAACGAGCTTCGGGCAAGCGTGAAGTTGCTGCCCGAAGCACTCGCCCTGATAGAGAAATACCATGACGACAACCGCCCGACGCTGTTCCCGATGATACACCACCCGAACCTCCAACGGCACATGAAATCACTCGCTGTCCTTGCAGGAGTGAGCGGGCGCTTGTGCTATCATCAGGCACGTCACTCCTTCGCCTCGCTGATTACGCTGGAAGCCGGAGTGCCGATTGAAACCATCAGCCGGATGCTGGGACATTCCGACATCCAGACCACGCAGGTCTATGCCCGTGTCACCCCGAAGAAGCTATTTGAGGACATGGACAAATACATCGAAGCGACCAAAGACTTGAAACTTGTTTTGTAACCAATTAAAATCAGCAATCTAAAAACAATACATCTATGCGCAGTACATTTTCCATATTACCGTATATCAACCGAAGCAAAGTGAAAGCTGACGGCACGACTGCCGTCCTGTGCCGCATCACCATAGACGGCAAGAGTTCCACGATGGCGACGGGCATCTATTGCAGGCCGGAAGATTGGAACAGCAAGACGGGAACCATCCGTACCGTTCGCGAGAACAACCGCTTGCAGGAGTTCCGCAAATCCGTAGAGCTTGCCTACGATGAAATATTGAAGAAACAGAACGTGGTAAGCGCCGAACTGCTGAAAAACACATTGGCGAAAAGGGCGGTAATCCCCACCAAGCTGTTGCAGATGGGCGAAAGGGAACGCGAACGTCTGCTCGCCCGTTCAAAGGAGATAAACTCCACGTCCACCTACCGCCATTCGGGATATTACCAGAAATACCTGAAAGACTACCTTGCCTCGTTGGGCAAGGAGGACATCGAGTTCTCTGATATCACGGAGGACTTCGGCAGTTCCTACAAGGCGTTCATGAAGCGCAACAAGAATTTCAGCGCGCAGCAAATCAACAAGTGCCTGTGCTGGCTGAGCAAGCTGGTGTACCTCGCAGTGGATTATGAGATACTCCGTGCCAACCCGTTGGAGGACATGGAATACGAGAAGAAGCCCGCACCGAAGCACAGGCACATCAGCCGTGCCGAATTGAAAGCCATCCTCGAAACCCCGATGCTTGACCCCTTGCAGGAACTGGGCCGGAGGGCATTCCTGTTTTCGACGTTCACCGGTCTGGCGTATGTGGACATCATGTTGCTCCATCCGCACCATATCGGCAGGACGGCGGACGGCAGGTGTTACATCCGCATCAACCGGAAGAAGACCAACGTGGAGGCGTTCGTCCCCCTGCACCCGATAGCGGAACAGATACTCGACCTCTACAACACCACGGACGACACCAGGCCCGTGTTCCCGCTTCCGAGCCGTGACGAGATGTGGTTCGAGATACACGAACTGGGCGTGGCGATAGGGCGGAAGGAAAACTTGTCCTACCATCAAAGCAGGCACTCCTTCGGAACTTTTTTGATTTCGGAGGGAATACCAATAGAGAGCATCGCCAAGATGATGGGGCACTCCGGCATAAAAACCACCCAACGGTATGCGGAAGTAACGGACAAGAAGATTTCAAAGGACATGGACAATCTGATGGCTTTCAGACGTGCCTACGGAACAGGTGCGTCAAGGGAAAAGAAAACAAAGGACATCTTAACGGATAAGGAGGAATGACAATGGAACGATGTGTACAGCCTTGAAATGGTGATTACCATCGCCTTCCGACTGCGGACTAAGGAATGTATGGCTTTCAGGCGGTTTGTCATGGGCAGGCTGACCATGAACAACAGACAGCCTGTCAACATTTTCTTTTCGCTCTCCCCATATAATGGCCGGAGAGTGAACAATTAGAAAAGGTGAAAAGAAAAGAGCCGACAACGGGCAGGGAAAATAAATCCTCCGTTGTCGGCTTCTTCTTATTATAGGATGGCAGATTATGTACCGACACGCCTGAACGCCTCCCAGTAATTGGCGGCAAGCATCCTCTCAATGTCCGATTCTTTGTACAGGATTTTGCCGCCCAGCTGGTAATAGGACACCACCCCGTTGTTTCGGTAGTCCTGCAAGGTACGGCGGCTCACTTTCAGCCGTTCCGAAACCTCCCTGTCCGTCAGGAAGCGTTCGCCGCCCAATGTCGGACGGCTGTTTGCCACAAAGTTCTCGATGCCGTCCAGAAGACGGTCAAGCGTGTCGCCGAATTGGGCGACCAGCGCATGGTTCTTGGTTATCATTTCACTCATTGTCACGTTGGATTTAGTGGTAAGACAATAATAATCAAACGACTCTGTCCGTCCGTTTGCCCTCAATTAGTTTTACGATGCTCAGCACATCCTCCGGCTTGTAAAACACCTTGTGGTTAATCTGCGAATAGGCCAGCGTGCCGTTGTCGCGTAGCGTCTGCAACGTGCGCGGACTGATGTTCAACTGCTGGCAGACTTCCTGGTTGTCCATCCAGCGGTTTAATGACTTGCCGCCCTGCTTGGCAAGGAGGGCATCCACACGTTCCGCGAAACGGCTGAACTTCGCCGCCATTTCCTCGAATGCCTCTTTCTGAATAATCAAAATTTCCATTGTCGATACTGCTTTTAATGTTGATACTTGGTTTTTGCCTGCAAAGTAAATCGGTATTCTCCGTAATGAGATGGATATGCGATTAGGTGGCAGCTTGTGGCATTTTGCTGTCCCAATCTTTCATACTCTGGGAATATCGTTTTGCATGGCAACGCAAAGTAAAGACAATGTAGGCAAAAGCTAATCACCTTGTGCATGCGTGGAAGCATTTGGCACCGATATGGAAGCCTGTGGCGTTATTATATGAAGTGACACTGCAAAATGGTTGCAAAAGCTAAATTGTAAATAAAGCTATTTCATTCGTGACCTTATCCTGCTTAAACTTGTCTGCGTAATGCCAAGATACGAGGCTATGCTGCCCAATGGCAGCCGTTGCAAGAGTTCCGGATCCATCTCAACCAGTTGCCTGTAACGCTCTGAGGCGATAGCTGAGAGCATGGAGATTAATCGTTGTTCAGTCTCCAAAAGTTCCATTTCCGCATACCGTCGTCCCCAATTAGCAATATGCAAATCTTCCAAAAACAATTCCTGCAATTTCTTCCTCTTCAAGACATACAGAACAGAATCCTCCATCAGTTCCATTGTCTCATATCCAGCCTCGTCGTTTACATATCCTTTCATAGAAACAATGGTAGCACCTTCCTTGCCTATCCAAAACGTAATTTCTTTTCCGTCAACATAAGTAAAAGCCCTGACAATACCCTGTTTAATGAAAAATATATCTTTCTCTACCTTGTTTATTTCCAATATATGAAATCCTTTAGGCAATGTAATCTCTGACATACAACGATGCAATTTGTCTAAAGACTTTTCAGGCAGAGGGTATCTTAAACTTAAAATCTGTTCCAGTTTCATACTCCATCAACACTTATCACCCTGCGAAGGTAACAAAAAGATGCGTCATAAATCAGGAAGCATGTCTCTTTTTGTCAAATGCGAAATCATTTTTTGCCAAATGTAAAAAGGTTTAGTGTAAGATGTACCTACTTTTGCATCAAACTTTAACACGGAATAATATGGAACATGATTTTTTGGAGATTATTAAGACGCGACGCAGTTGTCGTAAATTTCAGGACAGACAAATTTCTCGCGTGGAATTGGATGCCGTACTTGAAGCAGGAACTTACGCACCTTCAGCAGGAGGGCGCCAAAGTGCGTTTATCGTAGCTGTGCAGAATAAAGAGCAGCGCAAAAAACTGGCTGCAATGAATGCGGCAGTAATTGGATCCAAATCAAATCCTTTTTACGATGCTCCCACTTATGTATTGGTTTTTGCTCCCTCAAATGCTCATACTGCTATCGAGGATGGAACTTGTGTGCTTGAAAATATGATGCTTGCAGCTCATGCCTTGAACTTGGGAAGCTGTTGGATTCATAGAGAGAAAGAAATGTTCATCACGGATGAAGGGAAAGAGATGATAAGGTCATGGGAGCTGCCTGACGGACTGATGGGCATCGGTGCTTTGGCGTTGGGCTATCCTGATGACAAACCAGCGCCTGCCGTCACACGAAAAGAAGGGTATTACCGTATAATTAGATAAAAATGTCACACGATTTACTTAAGGCGATTTTTTATGAATTGGATTATCTTATTATTGGCCGGACTCTTTGAAGTAAGCCTGACTTTTTGTTTGGGGAAGACTCGGACCGCATCCGGTTTTGAGTTCTATCTTTGGGGCGGAGGTTTTCTTGTCTCCACAATATTAAGCATGACACTGCTTGCCAAGGCCGTACAAACGTTGCCGTTAGGCACAGCTTATGCCATTTGGACGGGTATCGGGGCGGTAGGTACGGTCCTGATAGGCATTTTTGTCTTTAAGGAGCCGGCCACACCGATACGGCTTTTCTTCTTGTTCACGCTGATAGCGTCTTTGATAGGTTTGAAGATTGTTTCTTACTGAAAGGGGAATACATGAAATATGAATTGAAAGCCAACCAGGGTATTCCGGCTTCATTGCTGGTCATGCTTTCCATTGCAACCGGATTATCAGTCGCCAACTGTTACTATAACCAGCCCTTGTTGAGCAGTATAGCCACAGATTTTAAAATAAATGATTTATCCGCCAATGCGGTAGCGACCTTAACGCAAGTCGGCTATATGCTTGGTCTGCTGTTTGTCATTCCATTGGGAGACCTGCTTTCACGCCGTAAGTTGATATTAACCAACTACGTTCTTGCAGCCTGCTCTCTGCTGGCGATTGGTACGGCACAGGACATCCGTATCGTATGGGTGGCATCGCTGATAACCGGAGCGACGTCTGTCATGCCTCAGTTCTTCATACCGCTTGTGTCTTATCATTCAGCCCCAAGCCATAAGACGCGCAATGTAGGCATCATGCAGTCCTGTCTGTTGGTGGGAATTTTGGGCTCACGGATACTGAGTGGACTGATTGCCAATGCCTGGGGGTGGCGCATGGTGTATTTCATAGCGGCCGGACTGATGACGTATTGCTGGTTGATGATGTACAAAGTGCTTCCCGCATTGCCCGCACAGGCAAAAGAAACATACGGAAGGCTGATGAAGTCGCTATGGCATATTCTGCGGAAATATCCATACCTGCGCATTGCTTCCGCTCGGGCGGCATTGGCTTATGGCGCTTTCTTTGCCTTATGGAGTTGCCTTGCCTTCAAGATGAAGCAAGCCCCTTTTTTTGCCGGAGATGATATCATAGGGGCATTGGGATTTTGCGGATTGGCAGGAGCTGCTACTGTGGTATTCATCAGTAAATATATTTCTGTTTATGGAGCCAGACGTTTTTCTCTCATGGGTGGAGCCGTTATGCTGGTGGCTTGGCTGACAGCATGGTGGGGCGGCGACAGCTACGCAGGCATTATCATTGCCATTCTTCTGATTGATGCGGGAATGCAGAGCATTCATCTTGCCAATCAAACCAGTGTAGTAACGCTTGACGCTGAAGCCATCAACCGTGTAAACACGCTTTACATGACCATTTATTTTCTTGGCGGTTCTGTGGGAACGTTTGTAGCCGGCATCTGCTGGGAGCATTTTCAATGGACGGGAACAGCCATAGCGGGACTGACTTTCATTGCCTTGTCCTTGCTGGTCAGTTTTACATTTAAGGAAAGTAAGATATGAGCTCCAAACATCATATCCTATTTGACTTGGACGGCACGCTGACCGACTCATTCAAAGGTATAGTCCACAGTGTGCAATATGCCTTATCTCGCTATGGCATCGTTGAAAACGATTTGCATAAGTTAACCCCGTTCATTGGACCGCCATTGACCTATTCGTTCAGAGAATTTTATCATTTCTCCGATGCACAGGCGGACGAGGCGGTAAGATATTACTGTGAATATTTTTCCGAGAAAGGTTGGTGCGAGAACACAGCCTATCCCGGTATCCCGGAGATGTTGAAGACATTGTGTGAAGCAGGCAAGCATCTTTATGTGGCAACCTCCAAGCCCACGGAATTCGCCGTACGGATATTGGAACATTTTGGATTATCCGTTTTTTTCGATTATATTGGAGGAGCTTCTTTCGATCGTTCACGGGAAAGTAAGGTCGAAGTAATGCGTTATTTATGTCAGCTGGCAAACATTACCGATATGGACAGTGCCATAATGGTGGGTGACCGCAAGTTCGATGTATCAGGTGCCCATGCTATCGGAATGGAATGTGTTGGTGTTCTCTATGGCTATGGCTCAGAAGCAGAATTATCATCGGTTCACGCTGACAGGCTGGTTTCTTCAGTAACAGAACTTACGTATGAACTTCTTGCCAAAGTGTAGCTATTTACATAAATTTACAGATTGTTATTAAGTGTTACAATTTAAAATTCTTGCAGGCTACGTTATCATGATGGCGGTCATCGGCAGCATGGCCGCCATTTTGGTGCATGAGCGCAAACGCATCAGGGAGATAGAAGCCGGCACGGAAACCATCCGGCAGGTGCGCCGTGACATAAGTGAGGCCCACCGTTGTATCACCCGGCTTGCCCTGTTGGGCGAGGGCGTCGTCGGCTGGGACGAAACGGACTACCGCCATTACCATGCCCAGCTCCTGAGCACCGACAGCCTGCTGCAAGCCATGAAACCGCTCTGCCGCGAATACGTGCGCCCGGCACAGATAGACACGCTCCGCTCCCTCCTGACGGACAAGGAAACCCATCTGCGGCACATCATGGAGGTGATGGAGCGGCAGGACGAGGCAAACAGCCTGCTGGTGAACCACCTGCCCGAAGTAGCCCGACGGGCTACACGTGTCCGCACCGTGAGGAAGAAGAAAAGCGGGCTGGCAGGCTTCTTCGGCGGCAAGAAGACCGTACAGGTGCTGCCATCCGCCGGGGAACTCCACGCCTTCAGCGACAGCCTGACCGCCCTGCAAAGGAAACAGGCGGCGGAGATGGAAGCATACGCCGACAGCCTGCGCATCCGCAACCGGACGCTGAACAGGGAACTGGGGCGGCTGATACGCGACCTCGACACGCAGGCACAGGCCGCATTCGACGCACGAGAACAGGACATATCGGAGGCGCAGGCACTGTCCGTCAGGCTGCTGACCGCCACCATCTCCGCCGCCATCGTACTGCTGTTCCTCTCCGGTCTTGCCATCCACCGGGAAATCAGGCGTAACGACCACGAACGGAAACAGCGTGAGCAACTCATCAGAAAGTTGCAGGAGAGCAATAACGCAAATGAAAAGCTAATCAAGTTGCGGCGCAACCTCATCCAAAACGTCACCCACGAACTGCGCACCCCGCTGACCGCCATCGGCGGCAACGCCGAACTGCTGCTGGACGACACGGAGGCTGACAGCCGCATCCGCCACGCACAGACCATCCATGATGCCGCCGGGCGCATGGCAGGGATGATAAACAGCCTGCTGGTGTATTTCCGTCTGGACCGCGGCAAGGAAACACCCGTCATAAAGCCGTTCAAACTATGCTCCATTGCCGGAACATTGGAAACGGAGTTCGGGCCATTAGCAGCAAGCAAACATCTTGCCTTCACAGTGAAAAACCATGCGGACGAGATAGTGGGTGGTGACAAAAACCGCATCCTGAGTATCGGGAGCAACCTGCTATCCAACGCCATCAAATTTACCAAAAACGGAAGTGTCACATTGACAACCGAATATACCAGCGGCATATTTACCTTGTCAGTGTCAGACACAGGCACGGGCATGACAAAGGAACAGCAACTGCGGATATTCGTCCCGTTCGAGCGGCTGGGCAACTCCGTGACGGAGGACGGCTTCGGATTAGGGCTTGCCATCGTCAGCGACACGGTGAAACTGCTGAATGGAAGCATCACAGTGAAAAGCAAACCGGGCAAAGGAAGCCGCTTCACCGTAAGCCTGCCACTGCCCAAAGCGGAGGAAACAATGGCCACCGAAAAGACAACTGTTAAGCATTCCACGCTTTCCGGATACTCCGTGCTGGCGATAGACAACAACGGGATGCTGCTGGACATGATGAAGGAAATGTACAGGCAAAGCGGCGTAAAGTGCGACACCTGCCAAAGCGTGGACGAACTGACGGACCGTATGCGCACAAAGGACTACGACCTGCTGGTAACCGACCTGAAGATGCCGGAGGTGAATGGTTATGAGGTGCTGGAACTGCTGCGCACGTCGGAGATCGGCAACTCGCAGACTATACCCGTTGTTGCAGCCACCGCCGCAGGCTATGTGGAAGAAAAGGAACTGACAGAAAAAGGATTTGCCGCCGTGCTGTACAAGCCTTATTCCATAGACGAACTGCTTGCAGTCACGGAACGCTGCATCAAGCCAAAGGGCACAAGCAATATAGACCTGTCGCCCCTGCTCGCTTTCGGCGACAAGCGGCGCACGTTGGAAAAGCTGGCGACCACGACACAATCCGACATGGATGAAGTGCGCAAGGCTGCGGAAGCCGGGGACATGGAGGCGTTGGACAGCTGGATACACCACCTCAGAAGCTCGTGGATGCTGATAAAGGCGGAACAGCCGTTGGCGGTATTGTATGACACAATCCACAAGGGAAAAATATCAGATAACGAAGTAAAGGCAGCCGTTGACGCCGTACTGGCACAAGGCAAACTGATTGTAGATTTGGCGAGGAAGGAGGCGGAACGATGGGACGGATAATCGTGATAGAGGACAATCCCGTATTCGCCGGTTATGTGTGCGGACTGCTGGAGAGCAAGGGATTCCAAAGCGTCAGCACCTCCACCTGCAACGGGGCAAGGAAACTGTTTTCCAAGGTGCGGGAGGACGACATCGTGCTTGCCGACCTGCGCCTGCCCGACGGAGACGGCATCGCCCTGCTGGAAGAACTGCGGAGACAGGGCATGAACAATCCCTACATCGTCATGACCGACTACGACGAAGTGCCCACGGCCGTCCGGTCGATGAAGTCAGGCGCGGAAGATTACATCCCGAAGCCGCTGATTGAAGCCAACCTTTTCCCGCTCCTGAAAACCTTGCAGAAAAGGACGGAGCGGCACGACACACCGATTTACGAGCGGCAGAGCGCGGCTTTCCGTGAGATAGACCGCAGGATAAGGCTGGTCGCCCCGACCAACATGAACGTATTGATATTAGGCGAAAGCGGAACAGGAAAGGAACACATTGCCGGGAAGATACACGCGAGGAGTAAACGGGCAGGCAAGCCATTCGTGGCGGTGGACTGCGGCCTGCTTTCAAAGGAGCTTGCCGCCTCCGCCCTGTTCGGACATGAGAAAGGGGCGTTCACGGGAGCCGAAAGCAAGAAACAAGGTTTCTGGGAGGAAGCCGCCGGAGGCACGTTGTTCCTTGACGAGATAGGCAACCTGCCCATAGAAGTGCAGCAGATGCTGCTCCGTGCGTTGGAATCCAAAATGTACAGACCCACGGGCGGCAGCAAGGACAAGCGGGCTGATGTGCGCATCATCGCCGCCACCAACGAAAATTTGCAGGTTGCCATAACTGAAAAGCGTTTCCGGGCTGACCTCTACCAACGGCTGAAAGAATACACCCTGCACATAACGCCGCTGCGCGAGTGCAAGGAGGACATCATACCGCTTGCGGAGTTCTTCCTACAACTTGCCAACGAGGAATTTGAAAAGCAAGTAAAAGGCTTTGACGCGGAGGCAAGGAAACGACTGCTTGCCTATACGTGGGGCGGCAACGTGAGAGAGCTGAAACGGGTCGTGCATTTGGCGGTGCTGCATACCGAGGGCGATACGGTCACGGCGGACACGTTGGAATTCGATGAAATGCCGCTGACGTCTGACGCTTCACTGGAAATGGACGATATGGAAAAGAAACAGATTATCCGTGCGCTGGAACAGGCGAAAGGCAACCGCAAATTGGCTGCGGCATTGCTCGGCATCGGACGTACCACGCTGTACAACAAGATAAGATTATACGGCATAAAGTACAAGGAATAGACCAAGAACACCACAAGGTTAGAACAGGTTGCCCGACTTCGGAGAGGCAACCCGGCGGCAAGGCTTTCGGAGTAACCCGAAAGGTTTCGAGTAACTCGAAACATACCTTGCTGCTGCCACTTTTCGGCAGTAACCGAAAAGCCTTCGGGTAACTCGAAGGACACCTTGCTGTGCTTTTGAGAGCACAAGAAATCCGTCAGCAAACGGATTTGAATTAGTGCTGTTATTTCGGATTTCAAAGCATCGTTTCCCGATGCCCAAGCTGCCCAAAAGAAGAAAGGAAATGAGGGTATAAGAGGGCATAAGAGAGTGGTTATATCCGCATGAATGCTTGCAAGCCAGACTGCGTGTGGGTTCTCGTGAATGCAAACACGTGCGGACATACACACACTAGCCTGCAAGCCTGCCCGCACTCCGACCTGCCAGCCATCCTGCTTGCCTGCCGACCGGTCTGCCTGCGTGCCTGCCTGCCGGCACACAGACAAGCGTGCAGGCAGGCTATTCGCAAACGATTAGGCTCAAATACAATGTGGAAACGGTATTGAATTAAAAGTAGGACAGTGCTACTGATTTTCATCAGCAAGATGTGCAACAAATGTACAATAATGACAAGATGTTTGATTTACTCTATTTTTCAGAGGAATAACTTTGGCAATAAGGAAGAAAAACACTACTTTTGCAAATGAGAAAAGCGTTCTTATGATTAGTGCAGAACATAGCAGAATATAGAAGCCTGCTGGTTTCCAAGTCGTTACCTGTCAAGCTGATAATCTTTGTAAGTCCCTTGTTTTCAATGAGTAAGAGAAAGTAATATGTCTTCTTGTATGAAATGTGATTCGTTTCTTGATGTCACACAAGATAGCTATATCTTTTAGATATTTGTTTATATCTGCTGGGTCTTGAATTGGAAGTAATTTCTCTCCACCTTTGTACTTATCCAGTATCAGTTTGGCAATAGGGAGTAGGGGGATGCGTGATAGAACTCCTGTTTTTACCCTGCGTTTCTTAATCCAAATTCTACCTGTATTGTCCTTTTCAAAATGTTCTGGTGCTAAGGTTTTGATGTCAATGTAGCTCAATCCAGTGAAGCACCCAAAGAGGAACATATCTTTTGCTCTCTCCAGTCTGGGTAGGGGAGTGTCAAAGTTGATAATCTTTCTTAGTTCTTCTTCATCCAAGAAATCTATTTCTACGGGTTCACGTTCTATCTTATAAGTAATGAATGGATTGGTAGCCATGTATGAATTAGCTACTGCAAGGTTGACAATCTTTTTAAGTAGCTTTAGATGTTTGGTAGATGAATTTTGTGCCATTCCTTTGTCTATTCTTAGGAATGTATGAAAAGACTGGATAAAGTTCAGATTCAATTCACGTAGGTATAAATCTTCTCTTTTGTATTTCTGCTGAACAAATTCTTTGAGTAATCTTACTGTATAGACCGAAATCCAATAAGTAGCTTTAGAAACTCCATTTCCAACCAGCTTTTCCTGTTCTCTGTTATGTTCTTCAAAGACTTCAAACAGGCTTTTTTCGTTCAATGCTTCTACTTTGTCTGCAACAGCTTCTTTTAGTAGCTCAGCTGTGATTAGGTAGCCCATTTGAAGTAGCTCAATTTCTTTCTGGTATATTTTGTTTCTTAGCTGGGTGAGATAGCTGTTTACTAATTGAGCTTCTTCACTCTTACCTTTTACTAACTGTTTTTCTCTATTCCAGTCTGTAGAACGTGCATATTTACCTGTGCTGAAATAGATTCTTTTTCCGTTTGTGGAGATAGAAACCTCAATAGGTGATAAACCTTTCTTGTTTTGCTTACTTTCTCTCAATGAAAAGTAAACCATCGTACAATGTTTTTCCA
>OGMB01000318.1_pt1 | contig 27623 bp, 26 predicted proteins | sample 1573001 | NCBI WGS metagenome assembly OGMB01 (sample SAMEA2581921, study PRJEB24529) | metagenome | biome: Human gut stool | place: China | collected 2011
ACCGATGAGTTTTCTAATAGGAAATAATGCGTGACACAGTTTATTTTACACTACCAATAAATTGATTATAAAAGTGGAAATATTCTGACCTTGTTGAAAGCCATCAGTATCCTTCTTTAGAAGTTTGCCATTCATATTGGGCAACAATGCATATTCTGTTAAGTATCGAACATCATAAGTAGAAATAAACTTAAGAAATTTATTATACCAATTTATTAGCGTGTCATTTATAAGGTTTATATTTAACCAGTTTTCTTTACTTTCAACATCAATGCACAAATCTTCAGTTGACCAAAGATTTAAACCATTTTTCCAAAGGAGCAAGGACCATTCATGATTTTCAGCTACAATTTTATTTGGATAAAGTGATTCTAGCAAAGTATATAATTCTATTTCATCCTCAAGCTTGTCTTCTTTAACAACGATACAGTCAGTAAGTTTTTTATATGATTCATCATTATATGTTTTTACAACATTATACTTCAAAAGAATCTCTCTATACTTATGGATTACATTAGGTACATACCATTCCTTATCTAGATTCTTATGAGATTTAACCTTGTCTAAACCAGTAGCAAGATAATAAAGACAACCAAATTTATTAGATGAAAGGTAATTTACGAGTTTCTCATAAATAGGAAACACTTGTGCATATATTATTCGGTTAATACCGGTTTCAGTAATTACATTTTTTTCTTCGTTCCATATTTGCCCACTAAGCATTAAACTTTGTCTTTCACTATCAGGCTCAAAATCCGGACTATTTATTATGACTGGTTCACATAACTGATCCTCAATACCTACTAAAGGAAGTACACAATAGTGAGATGTCTTACCAATATGGTTTACAATATTATTATTTTCATCTATTTCTATTGCAACATCAAGCCTTAAAATTCTATCTGCTCGATAGCGTTCTGAAAGTTCCTTAGATGGTCCTTCATAATGAGAAAATAAAAAACGTCTTTTACAAGATTTTAGTGGACTTTCTATTTCATATTCTGCAAGAAATATATTGTTGCCAACACAACTCTGTGGTAATTTTTTTATTCTAGTCACATTACCATTATCGTTTAATTCTATCGAATTCAACTCTTTACAAAATAACATTGTTTGAGCAATATTCTCATGGAAATTATCAATTCCCATTTTAACGGCTGTTCTTCCGGAATCAGAGTTTATATGGTATGTAAATGTAGTCCAATCAAATGTTTGCTTGAAAAATTTTTCAGAAGCTCGCATTTTTTTAAGACCATCAATTAGCTCACTTGAGATGAGACCATCTCTATACATAGTAACCTCAAATCCGCAAAGCTCAGTACAATCTTTATTTGAATACTGATTACTTTCAATTGTAACAATCTTAGAAAGGCAATGAGTTGTCAAAAAACCAGTACCAAATCTACCTGTACTTTCTTGATTTTCCTTACCTCCACTATATTTGTACAAAAGACCATAGCGAGCTTTAGCAGTAAATGGAGCACCGTCATGTCTAAACTTAACAATATCACCGTGAATATCAATACGTACGTTAATCTCTTTCCTATTAGGATCCAATGCTATTGTGTCTTTTGCATTTTGAATAAGTTCCCAAACCCATCGTTTTTTATCGATATCTGAAGGTGCATTCAATTCACGAAGTCTCTTTTCAACATTTGTAATATACATATTGTCGAAGACTTCATTCATAGCATCAGTATTTACATCTGGTGATGATATTTCTTGTTTGCCATCTTCAGTAATTTCTTCTTTAAATGATTCTTTCTTTTTGCCTAGCATCTTTTCTTGCATAATTGTAATTTGTTTACCAGGATAAAACCAAGCCTTATATTTGAATGGAATCTGTTCTATTGAATATTTATTATATTTTACATCTGTAAGTCGAACAGTTTTATTTTTTGTAAAATAACCGTATAGATGGTTTTCTTCATCCTTAAATACGAAGACAGTAGCAGAATCTATCATTCTTTTTATTAATGCATCTGTTTTAGGATTTTGGTAAATACTTTGAAGCGAAGCATCTAGTAAAGGTGCTAATTCATTTGCTTCTGCAATTCTATCTTTCTCTGGATACATATCTTGGTTAGGATAATTATAATATCCTAATAATCTAAGTTTCATATTATTTTTCATACAATTTTCAGTTTACACAAAAGTACTAATTCAACATCAAATATTATTATTATTTATAGTTATTCTACAGAAAACATTGCAAAAATATTACTATGTATTATTTATAATAATCCCTATGATAAGTCTACTACTATATGTAACCTTTTTAGCTCAATCAATCCGAATCACTTAATCAAATCTATCTTAATATCTCAGTTTATCCATCCCAAATCACAAATGTGTTGTACATTTCTTACCTGAAAATCTTGGTTAATACATTTGTCACAAAATCAATCAATACTTGAAATGATACAAACTCCGGTTATAGTGACATTTGCCAATCAGAAGGGAGGCGTTGGAAAGACTACCCTTTGCGTCACCTTTGCTAACTATCTGGTGACAAAGGGTGCAAGAGTTGTGGTGATAGACTGCGACTTCCAGCACTCCATCATGAAATGTCGAAAGGCCGACATCAGGAAATACGGCGAACAGGAAATGCCCTACGAGGTATGGGCATATGAAGCCAATGACAAGGCAATGATGACTTCCCTTATGGAGAAACTGCACAACGATCCTGAAATTGACGTTGTGCTTATGGACTCTCCCGGCAGTCTGAAAGCGGAAGGGCTGATACCCATGTTCGTCAACTCGGATATCATTATTGTTCCATTTCATTATGACCTGGTAACCGTTCCGTCCACAGCAAGTTTCCTCATGTTTGTTGACCGGCTGAAAAAGGCTGTCGGTGAAAGGATGAAAGCCAGACTCTTCATCATTCCCAATTTGAATGACGGAAGAATCGGCAAGCGTTCCGAACTGCTTATCTGGGACAATGCAAGGGATACCTTCTCCAACTATGGATACGTCACTGCGAAGATTCCAAAACGTGCTGATATGGAACGGTTCAGCACCATGGCGGCATTGGATATGCAGGCCGCTATCGTTACACCGGTCTTTGACAAGGTCTATCAGAGTATCTTCGATACACTTCAACCGATAAGGGAAAAAGAACTCAAAGGCATACTGCTGACGGAAAATCTGAATCCCAAGCCTAAGAAGAAAAAGAAGGCACAGCCGTCTGATGAAGCTTCACAGGACATTACCGACCAATCAGAAACCCAACCTTCAGAAAATGGCAACAGCAATCAGAATAAAGAACCAGAATAATCAGTAAACTTCAATAACCATAGCATTATGAGTAAGGATATACCGGAAATAGATGACCTGACAAGAGGCATCAATGATTCAGAACTTATATTGACGCAAGATACCGCAGGAACACAGGTTGAGCAAAAAGAAAATAATAATGAAGCACAGGAAAAGGATATTTCTGTTTCCCTTTCGGATACAGGATGCTGGGATGACTTCATGGAAATCCTTCAATCGGACAGTTCCGGAACGGACAAAACAGAAAGGCTTGTCTGCAAGCTTGACCGTGACCTTGCGGATTCACTGGACGACTGCGATATACATGGCAGGTGCCGCTCTGACCTGGTGAATGCCATTGTAAGGGCATTCTTCAAGTCCTACCTGCCACGTCTGGCAGAATACAGAAGGGAAAAGAAATCATTGTTTAACAGTTACAATCTGTAGGTTATGAAAAAGACTGACTGGACTGACAGGATGCTTGCCGCTCTTATCGAACTGTATCCGGTAGAAACCACGGCCTATACAGCTGCCGTTCTCAATCTGAGCGAATCGACCGTCAAGTTGAAAGCCCGTGAGCTTGGACTTGTTAAAATGGCCAAATCCAGATGGATGGAGCGTGCCGACTATATCAGAAACCACTTTCAGGAGTGTTCCTTCTCTGAGATAGGGAAAGCTCTCGGCATTACCCGGATGAGTGTCGGACGCATAGCCGCTGCACTCGGACTGAAACGCAGCAGTGAAGAGAAACACCAGATTTCCTCACGTATCCGTACCCAGATGGTAAAGAGGGAAAGACGGCGTATCGTCTTCGGACTGGAACCCATAACCGGTATCCGTGTCATTTCAAACAGGGCAAAGGTAAGAGTACGCTCAAACATGAAGTCAAACGGATACATCATCAGTGAGGAACACAACGTGATTTATTATACCGGCAGTACGGAACGCAGGGAACGTCTGGAAAGCCGGGGTATCAGACTGGGACTGCATATCCTTCCGCTTCTGCAGGAGAGTTCCATTCTTTCATCCAACATCATATTACAACAGCCATGCAGTACGGACAGATAGTATTCCTTCTCTTCGTGGCAATGGTATTCTACTATGCGGCAATGATATTTATGGACATTCAGAAAGCAAAAGCCGCACAGAATACCGAACAGAACAGCCTAAAAGAAGAGGACATTGACATATCGGAAGAGGCACGAAGCTTCAGGCCGATAAGGATAAACCGGGATGAGCCTGAATCCAAAGAAGAAAGTTCAGAACAGAATAATACTGAGAATCCCGAAGCTGAAAATGACAAAACTGATTCTGACGGTACAGAGAAATCTGCATCCCAATCAGAATCTTCCAGACACGTTTACCGGGAGGCCATCATGACTGACGGCATTCTGGTTGAGAATATCATACAGGAAATAAACCGGCTGGCAGAGACCGGTACCAGTGACCTCGGTGCCGTTATCTTCAGCTGTGAGAATGCCTGATATTATATACCGTTCCTTTAGTGACATCTGTTTCTTTGGCGATGAAATCATTTAATATTATTCAGAAATGCAGATAATAAAGAAAAGTGCCCGGAATCTTACGGAGCGTTTCATCGGATCAAGTTTTGGACAGAAGTGTGTGGTGGCGGCAATTGCACTCGTTATTTCCACATCAAACGTAATGGCAGGAAGCAAGGGTGCCGCAGGTTTTACCAAGGCCACTCAGGAAGTCAGTTCCTACCAGACTCCGGTATCGAACCTGATGAAGGCCATTGCTGCCGTTATCGTTCTGGTCGGTGCCTTCAACGTCTATTTCAAAATGCAGAACGGAGACCAGGACGTGAAGAAGACCATCATGCTTACCATCGGAGGCTGTATCGCATTCATCGCACTTTCGGAAGCTCTTCCGCTGTTCTTCCAGTAATCCTTTCCCGGCATGACAATGAATCAGGAAGGATACCCTGTGTTCAAGGGATTGCAGAAACCGCTGGAGTTTATGGGCATACGTGGCCGTTTCCTCACTCTGGCAGCGGAAGCCATAGGCGTATCATTCGTAGGCTTCATCGGTTTCTCAATCGCCTTGGGAAAGATTGCAGGATTCATAGCCATGATGGTCATGGCACTGGTAGGACTGATAACAATCTACATCAAACAGCGTGGTGGACTCCACAACAAAAAAAGGGCAAGAGGTATCTATATCTACAGAAGCCTGAGAAAAGAACAGTAAATCACTTTATACAGTATGGCACACAAAAGGAAAAGAATTTTTGACGGACTCTATGCGCAGCTGGAGGAGACGGACGGCAATGTCGTGCTGTTCTCGGCCAGAGGCGAGCCGTCCGTTATCTTTGAGATAACCAATCCGGTCCAGCAGCTCTGTACGGATGCGCAGCAGTACATGCTGTTTCATGACGTGCTATCAAATATCCTTCAGACCATCGGTGAGGGATATGCACTGCAGAAGCAGGATATTCTGTGCAGACAGGCATATCACCATGACGTGCCGGACGATGCGGAGTTCCTGACAAGGAGTTATTTCAGATACTTCGAGGGAAGGGAGTTCACAGAGATAAGGACTTTTCTTATCCTCACCCAGGAGGCCCAGAGAAGCCAGTTCATCCAGTATGACCCGAAGAGATGGCTCGATTTCCATTCCAAGGTATCAAAGACGGATGATATTCTGACGGAGAAGCATATCCGGCACAGGAAGCTCGGCAAGGAGGAAGTCAGCGAGTACTGCCACCGTTTCATGGCATTCCAGTTCCGGCACGGACCGTTCTCGATGACCAACTTCAAGGCTTCGGACGAATATCTCAGGACAGGTGACCGGATTATCCGTTCCTATCCGCTGGTGGATATTGACGAGATTAATCTGCCTTCCATGATAAAGCCGTACACGCAGATGAACATCAACGGCTACGGTATCGCAACCGACCTGCTTTCTTTCCTTACCGGCGTCCCCTACTCGGATTGTGTGGTGTTCAATCAGGTCATTCAGATACCGGGACAGAGGAAGCTGCTGCGCAAGCTCCAGGCCAAGGCGAAGCGTCACGGTTCCATGCCGGACCCGAGCAACCGTATTGCAAAGGCCGACATTGAGGAAGTGCTGGACAGGTTGGCCGTTGACAGTACCATGCTTGTGTACTGCAACTTCAACATTCTGGTGAGTTGTCCGCCTGACAAGGTTACTCCGGTAACTTCCTTTCTGGAGACAAAACTGTACGAGTGCGGCATCATGCCGTCAAGGACAGCCTACAACCAGCTGGAGCTTTTCATGGACAGTTTTCCCGGTAACGGCTATGCCTTCAATCCGGACTATGACCTGTTCCTGACACTTTCGGATGCTGCCCTGTGCTTTTTCTTCAAGGAGCATCTGAAGGAGTCTGAGGATACACCGCTGACCACATACTACACCGACCGTCAGGGACTGCCTGTCTGTATCGACATTACCGGCAAGGAAGGCAAAAGGAAAATGACGGACAATGCCAATTTCTTCTGTATCGGTCCTTCAGGTTCCGGAAAGTCCTTCCACATGAACAGTGTGGTACGTCAGCTTCTGGAACAGAATACGGATGTGGTCATGGTGGATACGGGCGATTCCTACGAAGGCATATGCGGATATTACAAGGGTACATACATAGCCTACTCGAAGGAGAAGCCCATTTCCATGAATCCCTTCAAGGTCACGAAAGAGGAATATGAGCTTAATTTCGGTGAGAAGAAGAGCTTCCTCAAATCGCTGATATTCCTGATATTCAAGGGTAACGCATTTCCAACAAAGATTGAGGACATGCTGATAAACCAGACCATCGTGGAGTATTACGAGGCCTATTTCAATCCGTTTGAAGGATTCAGCGACAGTGAGCGTGAGGCACTGAGACAGAAACTGCTGGTCGCCGCCAAGATGGAGGATGACTATGAACAGTACACGCACAGCATGGAGGACATCGACAGGCAGATAAATACGGAAGAGGTTCAGGAGAAGGCTGAAAGCCGTGCCCTGCTGCTGCCTTCCGAAGTACGCCGTCTGAAGCTGATCCGACAGTGCCGCTCACTGACTGCTCTGATAAATGATGAAGCGGCCACAGAATCGGAAAAGGAACGTGCACTTACTATCATAGAAAAATATAAGAGGGAACTTTATAACAATTCCATGCTGATTAAGATAGACAGGCAGATTGACCACATGGAGGAACAGAAGCGCAGGCTGAAGGTTCAGGAACTCTCGTTCAATTCCTATTATGAGTTTGCCCTGGAACGCATACCGCAGATTACACAGCTGGAGAAAATCAGTTTCAATATACATGACTTTGCAGCCATACTGAAACAGTTCTACCGTGGCGGCGAGCTGGAGATGACGCTGAACTCCGACCTGGACATTAACCTGTTTGACGAGCGTTTCATTGTATTCGAGATTGACAAGATAAAGGATGATCCGGTGCTTTTTCCGATTGTGGTGCTGATTATCATGGACGTGTTCCTGCAGAAGATGCGTATCAAGAAGGGACGGAAGGCTCTTATCATCGAAGAGGCATGGAAGGCAATAGCATCACCTACCATGGCGGAATATATAAAGTATTTGTACAAGACCGTCCGGAAGTTCCACGGAATAGCCGGTGTGGTCACACAGGAGCTTAATGACGTGATTGATTCCCCTATCGTGAAGGAGGCCATCATCAACAACTCGGATGTGAAGATTCTGCTTGACCAGACCAAGTTCAAGGACAGGTATGAGGATATTGCAGCCATTCTGGGACTCACAGACATACAGCGTCAGCAGATTTTCACCATCAATGCGCTGAACAACCATGAGGGAAGAAGCTACTTCAAGGAGGTGTGGATTTGCCGGGGACAGCACTCGGATGTGTATGGTGTGGAGGAAGCACCTGAATGCTACTGGGCATATACTACAGAACGTACCGAAAAGGAGGCACTGAAGATTTATCTTGCCCGGTACGGTACGCTGCAGGAGGCCATCACCCGTATCGAGGAAGACCGCAAGGCGGATGGAGGGCTTCTGTATCTGGAGTTTGCAAGAAAAGTCAACCAACATCAAAAAGTTATGTCACTATGGTAAGAACAGTATTAAGAATCATATCGGTTATAATGCTTTCTGTATTTATCTGTATTAATGCACATGCTGCCTGGAGAATCGTATTCGACCGCAACTGTCTGAAGATTGTCATGGCCAATACCGCTTCACAGAAGCTTATCGAGGAACAGCACAACCAGCGTGTGGATACCATTGCAGCCAAGAAACAGAAGGTGGAACTCTATACGGTAAGCATGGCTACCATGAAGGAATTATATAAGCTGAGTATGGAGAACATATCCGGTTTCGGGACTGAAAGTCTTTATTATAAGGAAATAGGCCTGTGCGCTCTGGATATTCTGCGAAATGTTCCGGTACTTGTCAGTACGGTAAACAGGGCCAAATTTTCAAACAAGCTGCTCTGTCTGAACGAACTCGGCAACCTTGTAGCGGAAACCCAGCAGCTGGTCGGCAACTTCGTCAATATCGTTAACAATGCCAGGATTCCCAATCCACTACAGGGACAGGCCACTGCCGAGAAAAAGGATGACGGCTACAACCTGCTGGACAGGTATGAAAGGCTGACACTGGCCAACAGCATCTATACTGACCTGAACAGGATACGCTACAAGGTGGAAGGGATGGTTCTGATGGCACAGTATGCCACTGCAAACGACCTCTTCTTTGCCATTGACCCTGAAGGATGGGCAAATGTGGTAACCATGAAGAATCATGTGGGGAATCTTGTACAGGACTGGAACGGACTGGTTGCTTCAAATTATTAACCTTTCATATATCTCTGTCATGAAAATCAGGAATATAAGTATCATATCAGCCGGTATTATAATGCTGTTGCTGCCTGTAAAGGCTTCCGCTTTCATAATACCCAAAGACCTGCCGACCATCGAAGCACTCATTGCCCTGCACAAGGCCATAAAGAAGGACGAGGACAAGGCTCTTACAAGAGTGGCCGCAAGCTATGGCGAGCAGTCGCTCATTGAAAAGGGTGCGGAAAAGTTCAATGATGTCCGGACCACTCTGGATACAAGGCTGAACAATGCCTATTCGTACCTGGTACTGGCCGGTGCCATTTCTTCAACGGCCAACTCACTGTATCAGCTGGTAACGGAATACAAGGACTTTACCGGCAATACTTTCAGTCATGTATCAAAGAAACCTTTCGTTGCCTGGTATTATGCAGATGCCAACGTGGCAATATCAAGGGAGATACAGCACTGCTACAGACTGTATGCATCTGTGGCCGCTTCGGATATAAACCTGATGAAGGCCTCCATGGATGAAAAGCTGAATCTGGTAATGACACTGAAGTCTTCCATCGACAGGGCAAGGTACATAATAGACAATGCCAACCTGTATTGTTTCCTTGTCACGGACTGCGGATGGAAGCCGGACTATATCTGGGAGATACTGAACTCCAATGTGAAGAATGAGATAGCTGAGCGTGTAATCAATAAATGGAATCAGGGATATGCAGGTTAGAATAATGTTATTGTGCCTGTTCTGTATGGCGGTTTCAGGTACAGTTACTGTTGCCAATGCCCAAAGCATAGTCAGTGACAGTGAAAAGCAGAAACAGTGGAAGTCAATGGAGAACGGTCCGTGGGATTTTGCTCCTGACTGGTATTACTTTTTCCTGCATAAGAAATATTCCGGTGCGGAAATGTACTGGAAATGGGACTGGTTCAACTCCGGATTCCGTGTCCGTTTCAAGGAACCCAAGTCTGATGTGAAACGTATCATGCCGGTACGTGTGACTGCCGAAGAGACGCAGAGGCAGAAAATCAAGAAAGTGGAGAGTGAGCGCAAATATATCGAGGAACTGTATAAGGAAGAACTGGCAAGGGAGGCTGACAGAAATGTTGACCTGATGTATGCCACTTACAAGGACGAGTTCAACCGTATGCAGGACTGTATCACGGACGGACTGCTCTACTGTATGCAGAAGAGTGACGGCAAGCTCCGCTATCAGGTAGACGAGCTGAGCCGCCAGAATGAAATACTCTGTGCGGATATAGCCTATATACATAAAACCGGTGTCGGCTATGGACTGGAGAACGCCAAGCGGCAGAAGGCATACGAGGAAGCCAAATCCAGGATGGCAGAACTGGTCAACAGGACTGCACACCTTTGTGCCGTTGCCGCTACACACTATTAGACATTCTCTATAATTGACGATAATACAGGTAATAATATTAAACAAATAATATAATCAATCATGAATTTACTGTTTATTCCGCTGACAATAGGACTTCCGGCCATTGACGAAAGTCTGGAAAAGCTGCTGACGGCCATGGAGACATTTCCCAATGTGGCCGTTCTCGGTGATGCCGTTTCAATGGCAAAGGCTCTCGGTCTGTGTTTGGCCCTGTGTGTCGGTTCATACGAATGCTGGATGATGATGCTCGGAAGGCGTGGTATGGATGTCATGAAGCTGTTGCGTATCATTGGCATTTCCCTGTGTATTTCATCCTCTTCATGGATATGCTCTGCTCTGCAGGTTCCGGGAAAGAGTCTGGAGTCAGCTACATGGGCTATGGCCAAGGCAAAGAACAAGGAAGTGGCGGCCTTCGAGCTGAAGGTGGCACAGAAACAGAGTGAATATCTCGACAGGCTGAGAACCGTACAGGACTCCATAGCCACGGCAAAGCAGGTGGCCGAAATCGGTCAGGATGCTGCCTGGTGGGACAAGCTGATATATAATGTGGAGAATCTGGGCTCGACCATCAACAACTACGCCCAGAGGGCTGCCGTGGCGGCTGAGACAAAGGTCAGTGAATGGGTAAACGATGTAATACGCTTTGTCGGAGAACTGATTTTCCAGATGTCGTATTACGGGATGCTCGTGGCACAGAGGATTTTCATGGCCATCATGATGATATTCTGTCCGATCATGTTTGCCCTCTCGCTGGCACCGCCATGGAACTCGGCCTGGAGCCAGTGGATGTCCAAGTTCCTTTCCCTCTCGTTATGGGGATTCGTGACCTATATGTGCATCTATTATATAGACTTCATTCTTCTTTATAACCTCCAGCAGGATCTGGTGGCATACGACCACCTGCTGCACGGCTCGGTAAACTCATGGGAACAGATCGGCGCACTGGGACTGCAGGGAATAGGCTCCAACTGTATGTATGCCATGGGTATGCTCGTGGGTGCCTATATCATACGCTTCGTTCCTGAAGTGGCTTCATGGCTGATTCCGGGAGGTGTAAGTTCGGGTACAGGTTCCGTTGCCGGTTCGGCTGCAATGGGCATCACTTCGGCTGCAGGTGGTATGGCCGGAAGTATGGCAGGTTCTGCCATGAAAGGAACAGGTTCGGCTGTCAGGTCATTAGTCAAATAACTTCAAATCTTTTTACAATATGCTTATTGAATCCCTTGCACAGAAAACCAGACTGGCCATGATGACGGTATTTGCTGTAATCGGAGGCTGCACCGTCATCTGTGCCTTTACCATCTGGTGCTGCATTTCCCTTGTCAACGAGGAAAGGCAGCAGATTTATGTACTTGACGGAGACATTCCGTTTCTTGCCGAGCGTGCACGGCTGGAAGCCAACTTCACTATGGAGGCCAAGGCGCACATACAGCTGTTCCACCAGTATTTCTTCAACCTGCCGCCCGACAACGACTATATCAAATGGACGGTAGGGAAAGCGATGTATATGGCTGACGGGACTGCGCTGAAACAGAAACAGGCCATGGACGAGAACGGTTTCTATTCGGACATCATTTCCTCTTCGGCTGTCTGCACCATCATGTGCGACTCCATTCAGTTTGACGAACATGAACGGAAGTTTACCTATTACGGTACGCAGCTTATCAAGCGCAGGACCAGGGACATCAGACGCTCGATGGTGACAACAGGTTACATCGAGTCCGTACCGAGGACAAGGAACAATCCGCACGGTCTGCTCATTACCGGCTGGAGGACTCTTGAAAACAGGGATTTGGACTATTGATATACTGATATTATGAAATCATTCAGAAAAAAGATACAGGAAAGCCGTTTGAAAACGCATCTGCTTGTCAGGTCGTGGTTGCAGCCCAAACTGGGTGTCATCGGAACAAGATACCGTCTGGCCGCAAGAATCAGACTGGCCAACAGATGGGCGGCTAAACATCCGAAAACGACATTCGCAGGTGTAGCAGGGACACTGCTTCTGCTGCTTGTCAGTACCGTTGCCATAGATTCCGGCAACGGGAAACAGAGTGAGCCGGATGTCAGTTCGATAGCCGCAATGGAACCGGTGTTTCAGGGATTCCGTACCATCCAGGCAAACAAGGACATTCACCGCAGTGTATTGACGGACATGACGGTGAAGGGACAGTTACTGCGTCATGAACTGGACTCCATGATTGCCATACCTGTAAAGAGCCGTGAGGATTCCTTGAGGATCATCCTCAAATACCGGCAGCTGGAAAATATAGTCAAATCCATTAAAAACAATGATAACCCATGATTAAGATTAATTTCAAACAGCCCAAGTATATCTTTCCGCTGGTCATATTCGTTCCGCTGTGCGCACTGGTATACTTTGTGATGCAGACTTTCTCCGGCGGTGAGGAGACTGCCGGAACGGTAGCTACAGACCGTATCAACATGGAACTTCCCCAAGCCAATGCCGAGGAAGCCGGAGACAAGATGTATGAGATGTCCAGACGTTTCGGTGACGAGGATGCCTTCACAGCCGTCAGCGGTATCGGGGAGGAAAAACAGAAGAAGGAGGAACTGGAACACGGCTACAGCGAGGAAGAGCTGAATCGTCTGGATGCAGCTGAAGCTGAAAGACAGCGGCAGCAGAGGGAACTTGAAGAACTGGAGCGTTCCCTTGCAGAATCAAGAAAGCATATCAATGCATATGCCTACGGGAACGGTCCTTCGGGAAACAGTGAAACGGGTTACGGAGATATGGGATATTCCTCACAGGACGAGTTTGCACGTGACCTTGAAGAGATTCAGCGGAGGAGCTATGAACGGCAGAAGGCCATTGAAAGCGGACTGGGTATCAAAGACCCGGAAGCAGAGGAAGCGGAAAGAAAGCACAGGGCTGATTCCATAGCTAAAGTGCGTCAGGAGGAAAGGGAACGCAACCGTCCGAGTTTGGTAATCAAGTCCGATGACACCAATGCCGACAGATTCAATACGGTTACTGCTCCGGATGAATTTGCCGAGAACAAGCTTATACGTGCCATGATTGACCAGACTACAAAGGCGCATGAAGGTACACGTCTGCGGTTCAAGCTTCTGGACGATGTGACGGTAAGCGGTACAAAGCTGAAAAAGGGAACTTACCTCTATGGAACGGTAACAGGTTTCGGACAGCAGCGTGTCAGGGCTTCCATAACCAGTATTCTTGTCGGCGACAGGTTCATCAAGGTTAAGCTTTCTGTATTTGACAATGACGGTATGGAAGGTTTCTATGTTCCTGAATCGGCTTTCCGTGATTTCATGAAGGATGCAGGTTCGAATACGGTACAGCAGAATATCAGTTTTGAATCCAGTGACGGTTATGGTACCGGTATTTCTACGGAGGCCATTGCCCTCCAGTCACTGCAGAATATGTATAACTCTGCAACTTCTGCCATATCTTCCAATATCAGAAAGAACAAGGCGAAAATCAAGTATAATACGATTGTTTATCTGATAAACTCGGAGGATGCACGCTGATATATCTGAATACAGCAAAGAAAATTATAGTAACATTTTAATATTTCAATATGAAAACCAGAATTATTCTGATAATATGCCTTATCACAGGCATAGCCGTACATCTGTCGGCCAACGAGAAGATATACATCAACCGGGAAGTGACCACGCACATTGTCATGCCCGAGAACATCAAAATGGTTGATATTTCCACAACAAGGATTATAGGCAATCAGTGTACAGACAACATCGTCCGCATCAAGCCTTATCTGGAGAATGATTCCATATCATCTGAAGGTTACAGGGAAAACGAACTGCTGGGTACACTCACCATTATCGGTGAGCGTCATATAGCACAGTATGACATCCTCTATACCGAATCACCCCAATATGCTTCTACCATCTACAATGTATCCTACAATGAGACACAGTCCTATATCAATCCGGAGGTTTCCATGCCGATGGCTGAGATTGCACGATATGCCTGGGCTGTCTATGGAAGCAGGAGAAAGTTAAACCAGATTGTATCAAATAAAAACGGAATCAGGGCATACATCAACAATATCTATTCCATCGGTGACTATTTCTTTCTGGACTATACACTGAAAAACAAGACCAGGATTGCATACGACATTGAGGAGATAAGGGTAAAACTTACTGACAAAAAGGAGACAAAGGCAACCAACTCACAGACCATAGAGCTTACTCCTGTATTTTCCATGAACAACACCCGTAAGTTCAAGAAAGACTACAGGAACGTGCTTGTGATTCCGAAGCTCACTTTCCCTGAAGAGAAGGTACTCCGTCTGGAGATTTCCGAGAACCAGATAAGCGGACGTGTGGTGGTACTCACCATCGAGTATGAGGACATTCTCAATGCGGACGGCTTCGACTCGGATATTCTGGACGGTGCCGACTATTACCCCTACTATTATATTGATCATTCCATAAAAAGATAGGCCATGAAGAAGATTCTGTTCATTCTGTTTTGCTCGGTTGCATCCATCGGTGCATCGGCACAGACCGGAAAGGTTTCCGTCAATGCCGGATTCCTTTTTCCAAGTACGCTGAATGCCACTTTGGGTTATGAGTATCCGCTTTCATACGGAAATGCGGTCGAAGTATACGGTGAGGTCGGGAATCACTGGCAGAAGCCGGTATGTCACAATTTCTGGAAAGGATATTTCTGGGATGGAGGTATGGTTTACAAGCACCGTCTGGCACGGTACAAGAACGGCATGATGCGCCTTCGTCTTGGGCCTCAGTTCGGTGCGGTACATAAAAAATTCTTCTTCGGGCTGGAGGCCGGATTTGAATACAGCTATGTGTTCCGCAGCGGAATGGAGTTTTCAATAATCCAGAAGAACAATGTGAACTTCCTGTATGGGGATACCTTCCGCAACGGTCTGCTGTTGGGTATAAAGGTTCCATTTTAGTAAATTCATATACAGTTAGAGCGTATGGCATTTGAGGAGACAAGGGAACAGCAGCAGATGTACAACTACTTCAGAAGCTGCATCTATATCTTTCTGATTATTGAAATCATCATGAACCTGCCTGTTACGGCAGACAACAGGGTTACGCAGTTCGTACTCGACCTGCTGGCACGGTTCAGGGTATTCAATTCCGTATCGGGATGCAAGGTGACCGAACTGATATGCATCTGTATTGTCTGTATCGGCACAAAAGCAGAAAAGTCCCTGAAGTTCAATGTAAGGACAATGGTCATCTATCCGGTACTGGCCGGTCTGACACTTGTGGGGCTTTGTTTTGTATTTCATGGCATGAACTTTGGATTCAGCTGGCTGGGATTTCCGGCCAACCGTCTTCTGTATGCGGTGTGTTCGGTAGTGGGTACCATGCTGGTGCATCAGGGACTGGACGGGATTGCCAAGTATTACAACTACAAGGTTGGTGAGGACCGTTTCAACTTTGAGAACGAATCGTTCCAGCAGTCGGAAACGCTGGTCAGCAATGATTACTCGGTGAACATTCCGATGATATACTACTGGAAGAAAAAGATGCACAGGGGATGGATCAACATCATCAATCCTTTCCGTGGCACGATTGTACTGGGTACGCCGGGTTCGGGTAAGTCTTTCGGTATCATTGACCCTTTCATCAGGCAGCATTCAGCAAAGGGATTTGCCATGATGGTATATGATTTCAAGTATCCTACACTGGCCAAGACGCTTTTCTACCAGTACTGCAAGAACCGTAAGGCAGGGAAACTGCCACAGAACTGCGGATTCCGTACCATCAACTTTACTGATGTGGAATACTCCAACCGCATCAATCCGATTCAGCGGAAATATATCCCGGATCTGGCTGCCGCTTCTGAAACGGCGGCTACCCTGCTGGCCTCACTCAACAAGGGAGGCGGAGAGAAGAAGGGCGGATCGGAAGCCTTCTTCACCAACTCTGCGGAAAACTTCCTGGCTGCCATCATCTATTTCTTTGTGAACTTCCATCCGGTCGGATTCAGGAACGGCAGGAAACTGAAGCGTTTCATATCACTGGAGGGAAAGAAGCTGGAGATTGTCATACGTAACTGGGATGACTTCAATGCCATCGACAAGGACGGCAATGTGGTTCTTGATTTCGTAGATGAGAACGGCAATGACGTATCGACTGACGAGGACCGTATGTTTGTTGACCTGAACGGATACAGTTATAAGGACAGGACCGGCAGGAAGATTCTGATTCAGAGATGCTGGTATGAGGACGAGCATGGCAATGAGGTGGAACCGGATACCGTAACCGGCGAGTTCTCGGACATGCCGCATGTGCTTTCATTTCTTGGAAGGCCATACGACCAGGTATTCAACATCCTGATGCAGGATGACAGGATTGCTTCGCTGATGGCTCCTTTCAAGAGTGCATACGAGAACAAAGCGAATGACCAGCTGGAAGGTATGGTCGGTACGCTTCGTGTGAATGCAGCACGTCTTGTGTCTCCGGAAGCCTACTGGGTATTCACCGGGGATGATTTTGACCTGAAGATTTCTGACAAGGCCAATCCGAGCTATCTGGTAATAGCCAATGACCCGGAAAAGGAACAGGTTATCGGTTCTCTTAATGCACTGGTTCTGAACCGACTGATTACAAGGGTGAACTCAAAGGGTAACATCCCAGTGAGCATTATCGTGGATGAGCTTCCGACGCTGTATTTTCACAAGATAGACCGTCTTATCGGTACGGCTCGTTCCAATAAGGTTGCCGTGACTTTAGGTTTCCAGGAACTTCCTCAGCTGGAGGCTGATTACGGCAAGGTCGGTATGCAGAAGATTATCACTACCTGCGGTAATATCTTCATGGGTGCATATTCCGGCGGATACCCGTTCAGCATTTCCGGTGATATCCGTTCAGTCCCCAGTTAGTATTCAGTATCGTTGGCAAAGTTAATACTTCTTTCTTAGGCTCTCTCCTTTGAGGTCAAACTTTATTGCCTTATGCACGATTCTGTCCAGACAGGCTTCCGCAATGAGCTCGCTTTGGAACACATCATACCAGTCTGCAACGGGAAGCTGGCTGGCCAGAATGAGTGCTTTCCGGTTGTACCGGTCATCTATGATCTGTTCAAAGTCATGCTGTATCTGGCCGTCCAGCTTGACCATCCCAAAGTCATCGATAATCAGCAGGTCATGTGCGTTCAGCTTCCGGAAGAAGTTTGTCTCCCGTCCTTCCAGGTGTACAAGCTTCAGGTTCTCGATGAGCATGTTCATCGTGAAGTACAGTACTTTCCGGCCGTTCCTGCATGCCCTGTCACCCAAGGCGCAGGCGAAGTAGGACTTTCCGGTTCCTGCCGGTCCGGTAATGATGACCGTCATTCCGCCCGTGATGTAATTTCCGGTTGCAAGGTCGGCTGCAGAGCAGGCCTGTATTCCCCTTGCCGTGTCCGTTTCAAGTTCTTCCATCGAGGCTCTCAGACGGAAGCCGGCATTCTTTATAAGACGCTGGATGCGGTTGTTACCTCTCGTGTCACGTTCGTACTGGAGCATGATCTGCATGCCTTCACGCAGGGTAAGCTTGTCCAACTGATGTGTTTCTTCCAGGGAGCTCCAGCAGCTTGCCATTCCCGGAAGCTTCAGCTCGTGCAGTGTTCTTTCTGTTTCGTTGCTCATAATCATTTATTGTTGTTGGTTCATGTCATTTCCTGTAAAATAGCTTTTTCCACGCATGTTCCCGTGGTTTGACGGTGTAGGCGCATGGAAGATTACCGTCTCGTCTGCGGATGCATTCATGCCGTTACGTCTGAGTATGGCTTCAAACTTGCTGTAGGAGTAAATACCGTACTCCATGCACTGGCGGCAGGTAAGGTCAAAAGTGGCAAGGTCATACTTCCTTCTGAGGCTGACTATGGAGTTGCACAGCTTGTAATACACTTCTTCAGGCTGTGCGGTACGTTTGGGGTCAAAGATGCTCTTTACGTATTCATGGCAGTCCGGCGATATGTCCTTCGACTTTTCCACATAATAGGCTGCCGAACGCTCCATGATTACCCTGCAACTGGATGCGAGATGTTCCCTGACTGTGGTATAGCCGTATGTATGGCTGCGGATATGTGAGGCCACCAGTTTCTGCTCCACATAGACCTTGACCCATGAACGGGTAAAGACTACTCTTGCCTGTTTTCCTACATGGATATAAGGGACGGAGTAAAAATGGGTCACCTTGTCCTGTCTCAGCTCCACATGGCAGTTTGCCTGTACTTTCAGGTCGGCATACAGGCGCATCTCATAGGGTTCCGGTTTCAAGGGTTTCAGCAGCTCCTTCTCCATGGCATGAAAACGTTCCTCACGGCTGTAGGGACGCTTCTGCATACGGGTCTGGTTGTGCCTTTCCATCAGCTCCCATACGGCACGGTTCAGTTCCAGGAGTGAATGGAAGGTGCGGTTGCGCAATCTGGCATAGATACGGTTGTATGTAATCCTTACGGAGTCCTCTACCAGAGCCTTCTGTGTCGGTGATGCCGGGTCACATGGCAGCACTACAAAATGGTAGTAGTTGCCCATGTCCTCAAGAGCCTTGTTCAGCTTCGGCTCATGCCGGTCATTGCTGATTACAGCCGATTTGAGATTGTCGGGAGTCAGTATGGGAGGTACACCGCCCAGATGTTCCAGGCACATCCTTATGGCATACAGGAAGTCTTCCGTCTTCTGCGAAGGTACACATATCACATAGGTATAGTCGCTGTAAGGCATGCAGGCGACAAACACCTCCACCTTTATGACTTCTCCGGTTTCGGCATCCACATAGCTGAGCTTGTCACCGGCAAAGTCCACCATGAGTTTCTCGCCCGGTCTGTAGGTGTTGGCCAGTACGGCTGTAACATCCTTCTTCGCAACGAGATTCTGCTTCAGATGATAATAGAACTGTGATTTTCCGTAACCGTCGGGATGAGTCGCACGGTATTCATCGAACAGGACCTGACGGCTTACATGGGATTTGGAATCCGCCAGCAGCTCCCTGTATCTGGGGAGCAGGATCAGGAACTCTTCCATTCTCCTGTCCGTATATGCCGGAGAACCGGCATGGAACATCCGTTCCAACTCGGGATCGTCAATCTCAAGGAGGTCGCTGATGTTCCATCCGTTGGCTTTTACTGTATTCACATAACCGTTGACGGTTTCCTTGTCTATCGGTAACTTGCGGCTTACACCGCGGTTGGATTCTCCGGCCTGCTTGAGCTGGAGCACTTGTTTTATCAGACTCATATCCTTTGTTGTTCCTGCCATGACTGTGCTGTTTCTTGTTAGCTTACCAGCACAAAGGAAACTGAAACCGGGAAAAGAATGAACGGATATGCTCCGGAAACGAAGATATACGCTCACAATTCCATGCACGGTTGAACGGATATACTCCGGAAAATCTGAAAGCATACGTCTAAAGTGAACGGGTATGCTCCGGAAAAAAGGTGCTAAAACGTGCAATTCTCGGAGGTGAACGGATATGCTCCGGAAAAATTGAGATTTTAATGTCTGGTTATCCATTTTTTCATCCTTTTAGGGGATGAACGGATATAAGATTGTGCTTTTAAAGGCTATTTTTATGCTTTATAAGTTGCCGGAAAGTGAACGGGTATGCTCCGGAATATGTATAGTGTCAAAATGATAGTTGCTTTATAGAGCTTATACTTTCGTCAGAAAAAAGGTATAAGCATAGATATGAACTTTTATATTATGTACTCTATATGACGTAACTTTATGGGAAAGACGGCCATTCAGACAAGAAGCATTATTTCCCCATTGTTAAGGACGAAGATTAGTCATGTTATCTGTACCACTTTTAGAAATAGGAATAATATGATCAATTTACCATCCATACTTACTATCCCAATTTCCATAGAAAGCCCTCTCAATTCATACCTTACATTGGCCTTTGCACCCAAAATTTGGATCATTGACATCGTCGATTTCTGCTTTTTCCCAAACTTTTTTAACTTTTATACATTAAAGGAAATAATTGAAAATACAGAACTAACAAAGGTTTCCAAATGAAAAAATACCGTCCAAAAAACATGTTCTGAACGGTATTATTCCTATATTATATGGCACTATTGTATTATAACTATCTTATTTTAATTCTACGTCTTCTATTGTAGTTTCCCATTGAGTATTGTCGCTGGCAATAACATCCCTTGTATTATCAACATAAATTCGGGGAGCACCAGAGACACTTTCTTCTATCTTATCTAGCCAAATATTTACAAGGTCCTCAATATTACCTTTACTCAATTTCGTATCTAACAAATGCCATGAAAGATGATAATGAGATGTTTTCCCTTTTTTAAGATTTACTTTCGCTTTTGTATAAGGCCTTGTTGCATCAGAATACAACTTCACTGTTTGTTCTGCTGAATGGTGGACAACGACACCGTAATAATATATTTCATCGTGCAGTTGATAGGCTTCAACTAAAGGCAATCCAAAATATAATTCGTTATTTTTATCATATGTGAATTTACCCTGAGCGATTACTCCTTTAATTGGGAATCCTAAACTGACGGCTGATTGCATTAAACGTACAGCTGCTTTAGTTATTAGATTAAACATTTTCTCATTTGTCCCATTCACTACAATCAGAATAGAATCAGAAAATTGCACGCTTCTAAGATGATCTCCCTTACGTAAAGGGATACTTTTTGCATCCCACGAGCGTTTAAATTTTAATAAATCTTCTTTAAGCTCATTATGATTACTTTGGGTTACTCGATGAGAAAATCCCATAATATCAGCATAAAGAATTAGTCGCTCTGCATCATCATTCCATGTAATGGCTTCTTGGGGCGTATCTACTATATTGTATTTCTTATTGATAATATCTTTTGCCATTTTTACTTAATTGTGAAATCTGTATGCTTCATTAAATTACATCGTCCTTCCAAATGAAATTCAGATGCATCATAGTTAAAACCATCTTTATATTTGTCATTTAATGGCGGCTTTTGTGCGAATATCAAAGCATTTTCTACTACGTTAAGATCTGGGCTGTTGACTTCTGCTACTGAATAACATAAAGTTTCACCAGCTTTACACTGTCTGAGGAAATCACTCCTTCTTTCATGGTTAATATGACGCTCATTCAAATTTTGAGCCTGCCCAATATACAGAATCTCTATCAGCGACACAGTGTCAGAATCTGGATTATATTTACATCTATAAACTAAATATATACCAGATACAGATGGGATACCACTTCTATTTTCATCCCGCCAATACCCTTTAAATATCAAACTATATACTTTCATCTTTATGCAATTTAAGCTTTATCTTTGCAAAGATAATCTCAAATATAATGATTGCCAATAAAATGCTTTGAAAAATAATCAATTCTCAGAATGCCGATTTCTTTTCACTCTATCTAAATTATTTAAATTTTGTCATCATATTCTTTTTTATATAATTCTGTGTTTTTATGTTTCATCATTGGCGATGTACTTTCCATGATTTTTTATACTGTCGGCAATAATCATAGTTTCAAGAAAAGCTGGATTTGATGGGACAAGTTTTTTTGGCTTAAACGCTCTGAAAGAGTAATATTTTGTCCGCAACAGTACAGTCGCCCGGCCTTTTCATTTTCAATATGGTCTGGACTAACTTATATGAATGACGAGAAAATAAGCGACTGATTTAAAAGTTACAATAGTCCCCAATCTAACGAATTTGCAATAGAAAGCATTTTTTTAGCTTCATCTGGTTCAATAGAATTAACATACATTATTTTACCGTATAACCATTGTCTAGCATGAGCATAATTCGGCATAATGTGATTGAAATGAGAGTATGTACCAAACTTTTTACAAAAATGAAGATGCCTATAAATTTGCCTTTTAAATTTTTGAGGTAATTTGGGACTCTCACCATTAATGAGAATTCCAGTTACCATTTGTCTACTAGATTTTCCATATGTACCGATTTTCTGATAATTCAATTGTAGGCCTTCTTCATTTACAATCTTATTAACAAAAGATGTATTCGGCAATAACTCTAATTGGTTACTAGAAAATGTCAAATCATCAGCATATCTTGTATATTGAATACCGCGAGATAATGAAAATTTCCAAAATCGTTCATCTAAATGACGACAAATCAAATTTGCCAATGCAGGACTTGTTGGTGCGCCTTGTGCTAAAACAGCTTGCGGCTTAACATGAAGATATCTAAAATAATTCTTCTTATATCTTGATAGATTCTCAAATTTATAGTCAGAAATTTTTAATGTACACAACGAGGCAAGATCAAAACTCACTGCTGTGGAATATCCTAAAGATAGAAAGACGCCATAAACTCTATCAATAGTAATACTCTCAAAAAAATCTTTCAAATCAAAATTGCGAATATATTGTTTGCTAATATGTGGTTTAGCATTTTGAAGCGTATTACTACCTTTTACAAAACCTTTACATTGTGAATGAACAGGAATTTTATTTAGAATCTCATGAAGTATCCAGGTTTGAATCATTTTAAGATTTCTATATGGAGTAACAATTCTTCTTTTACCTCCGTGTTTCTTTTTAATCAAATAATAAGCATAGTAACCATCTATATTGTGAATGATTGTCTTCAATTCACTTAAATCTAAGCCTAAGATACCTGCAAAATGATTTAAAGAATAAATAACAGGCAAATCTTTTTTTAACAAATTATCAGTATATTCAATAATGACTTTTTTATACTCGACATTTGTGTTTTCCAATTCTTTTAACAAAGAGTCTCTTGAAAAATCCATAATATTAATTTATTACTCTTACTGGAACTTTCAGCCGATAGGCTGATAATTATGACAGACTTGTCTGTCATAATTATTAGTAAAATGATTCTTAATTTTGCACTCACAGCCAAGGGGCTGTAATATCTTTGGTAACTTGTGGACCTCAGACTTAGCTAATAAACTAATTTCTGGATAATCCAAGAAACTCTTGCGGCAAATATACATCATTTTGAACATTAATTTGATAGTATACTAAAGAATCTACTTTAAATTCTTCTTTTTTAATTCTTTCGTATATGGTTTTACCTTCTTCTGAAAGCAAACCTATTTCGGTTAGTAATCCTTTTTCTATAGCATTCTGTTTAAGCTGGTTTAATTCTTCAGCCGTGATTTCTAATAAAACACACGTGTAAGCAAGCGAACGATTATAATATAAACAATGTAATAAGCCTAAGAGATGCAATGTGTTTTTTTTGTAATCATTAAACAGTCTATGAATTGTACCATAATTTAACTTTTGGGAAATACTTGCCCATTGGTATTTCATTCGCTCAAAACTATCATTTTTTATTCTATCAAATAGTTTTCTAGGAAATAATGGTACCCAGTTCTCTTGATTATCAGCCCTTTTCTTACTTTCCCATAAAATTGGCAATGTATTATTAGGTGTAGTATGTTCAAAACAGACTAAGGATTGACTATTTGCATAACCCAATGGACCAATATATAATTTCATTCCTGGTGAATATTGTTTCTTTTTATATAATAACTCTCCATATTTTAAGGCAAAATTTCTAATTCTCTTCATCTTGGGTGGATACCCAAAAACAGAATGTCTGCTTGTAAAGGCTGGTAAATGTTTTTCTCCTAAAATCGTAATCCCATTTTCTGCTAACTTATTTTCTGCTTTTTCCATATAGGCTACACAAAGACAGAAACATTTACAGTTTTGAGGAATATTTACAGATATTCTTTGATAAAGGGTTATGGCACTATTTCCTGAACCTATAAAATCATCTAATAAAACAACAGCACAAGGTATATTGTTATATTTAAAATTAATATCTGCTACAAATGAATATTGCACTTTAGGTTTGCCCATTATTTTTTTTATATAATAAGCCATCACACCTCCACTTTTTCCAATACCTCCAATAGGAAGAAAAAATATTGGTAAGTCAGAACATTCTTTTAAAATAGTGCTGAGCCCATATTCTAAAATAGCACAGCACCTCTTCTCAGAATAATAACAAATATTATTGAGTAAAATAAGTGCTGATTCCCAATCTTCTTCTTCAAAATTATACAACCAGGCTAATATATCAGATTCTGATATTTGCTCATCAAAGCGATGTTTTAGTATGGAAAGATATCGAGTATTAATTTTCAGCATATATTTATACTTATTTCTTTTAATAAATTATAGTCTACTCCATTGACAAAAATAATGTATTTATTTTACAATCAGAAGATAACAAAAATAAATCTTGATCTATCTCAATTATATTTTTAGACTCCTTTTCTTCACCAGCTTATCCATATCCTCCGAAATCTTGTCATCTGTAACTTTTGCGTATCCTTGTGTAGTTCTGATATTTGTATGTCCCATCATCTTTGATATGCTTTCCATAGGAACTCCGGCAGAAACCATCAAGGTACCGAAAGTATGACGGCTTTGATGGTATGACAAGTTATGCTTGAACTGAAGGGAAAACCCCAATTCATGTATCTCAAACCAAATCATACTCCGTATGGGTAACGGGAAAATGGGCTGACTATCATCTGTCGTATTATACAAGGAAATTATCTGCTCAGCTACCGGATGCAATGGTATAAATGACTCAACGCTTGTTTTCTTGCGGTATGTTCTGATGTATTTCCTACCTTCCGCAGTTGTACCTATATGATGCGGATAGAGATTGCGTACATCAACGTAAGCCAAACCGCAAAAACATGAAAATATAAAGGTTCTCCTTGCAAGTTCCTGTAGTGGATCCGGTTTTGGATGGCTCATTATCTCCTGAAGCTGATTCTTGCTTATATACATGAGCTTTGTAGGTGCCTTCTTTTCATATTTTATATCATCCAAAGGATTATATCTCAAAATTCCGTTATCCACGGCAAGATAAACCAGACGTTTCAGCCAGCAAAGACAATGGTTACGGTATGATGGCTTATGAGGGTAATTTGTTTTCAGATACAAAATGAAATTGGTGCCAAACTCTTCGGTTATATCTGTAAAAAGCATGTCCTCCTTGCCCAGAGAACGGATGTATTCACCCAGATAGTAATGATACATTTTTGATTGCCTGTAACTGGATGTTGAATCTATTTGAATGGAACGGATTTTCAGATTTTCCCGTTCCACCTCCCCTGCCTGTAATATGTACTTTGGGATGTCGACCGCTCCTGTCATGGCTGTTTTCAACAGCTCTGCACTGATGACACCGTTTACTTTCAACAGTTCAGCATAAGTTTCATCTACGCGTTTTTTATATTCACCCAGCATTCCATTCAGCCTGTTGTTTTTGACTTCTCCTTTCTTGCTGTTCCACTCTTCCGGCTGGCAATACAACCCGGTCGATAATACAACAGCCTTTCCGTCTATTGTAATACGGCACATAATTGATGTGGTCCCGTCAGATTTGACTTTACTGCGGTTTATATAATATAGTTGCTTATATGTACTTCTCATGATTCTTTCTTTTTTAATTTTATAATACCAGTTTCATATCACTTGTAGCTTCGATAAATTTGTCCATATCCTCGAAAAGTTTTTTAGGAGTTACCCTTGCATAAAGCTGGGTAGTTGTCAGATTGGTATGGCCCAGCATTTTGCTGATTGTTTCGATGGGGACACCAGCTTCAAGGGTTATCAGACTTCCGAAGGTATGTCTTCCCATATGATAGACCAAATCACAGCTTATACCTGCCAGATCCCGCAAACCTTTCATATGTCGTCTCATATTGGGATGGTATATCATTGGGAAAAGCTCTTTCCTGTCTTCAGAACGATATTTTTCTATAAGAGCAATAGCTTCAGGAAGCAGTTTGACACGGGCTTGATATTCATTCTTTTTTCTCAGGTATTTTAACCATAAATCGCCTTTATCGTCCTTGTATATATTTTCTCGAGTGATTGAAACTGCATCCGCATACGGAACTCCTGTGTAACAAGCAAAGAGGAACAAATCCCTGGCTATATTATGAGTGATTCTTTCCGGTGGTATTACAACATCACGGATCTTCTCAAAATCCTCACGACTCAAAGCCCGTGGCGGTTTCCGATTCTCTTGTGGTAGCTTGAAATTTTCAAAATAACGCTTCTCAGCATATCCTTCCTTGAATGCCATCCGACAGATTTTCTTCAGGATTGCCAGATAATGTCTTGCCGTATCCACCGCAAGACCTTTATCTTTTAGAATATAATCCTGAAACTCCCAGGGTATATGTTCATTCAACTGCCCAAAAGCGACATCACTTGTCTTAAATCGTTTTTGAATATATTCGCCAAGATACCTGCGGGTGTAAACATATGTTGACATAGAAGTTTTTGCCACATCAATACCGATTCTTGAACGCATGTCCTCTATATGCATATCAAGCCGTTTCAATAAAGTCATCTGGGTTTCCACACTTCCTTGCAAAAGCTCTTTTACAGCTACCGCATCAAAATCAATCTTACGTTCAACAAGTGAATCAAATGTAGAATTGACCGAAAGCAAGAGCCGGTCAATTTTCGCATTAATATCAACGGCCTCTTTACTCTTTCCATTCAGTCGGCTTTCTCTTGGATTCCATAACTCCGGAGTACATGACAGCTTGCAGCTAAATTGCGCCATCGTGTTATTTACCGTTATTCGCCCCATTATCGGAGCCTTTCCGAATTTATCAAGACCGCTCTTTTTCAGGTAGAGCAACACCTTGAATTTTTCTACTTTCATACGCTTATTTTTTAATGGCAAAATTACCTCACATATAAGCGTTCTTTGATATGCAAAACATTGAGAATCAATGAAAAATTATCGCTGTGTCAGATTCTTTAATCTTCATTCTGTTACCTCTTCGCTTTAGGTAACTGGACAGCTAACACTCTGGTAACTGAACTACTGCAATACTTTATCCATTTTTGCTTTTTCTCATTTTAGCAAATAACAGAATATCTGCTCATATTCAACTCGTTACGTTTGTATTTCTCATTTCTTCCTCAGCTTACTTCATGTATCCTGTTCCACTGCTTCCGTCATTCGTACGCCGTCATACAAATCTCTTTAGGCACAGACATTTACACAGTATCAAAAATGCTTACTCACAAAAATGTTTCGACTACACAGATTTATGCTGATTTGGTCAATTCGAAAAAACGAGAGACGGCGAATAAAATTTCGTTGAAATAATATAACTCTTATCTATGAGGCTGTCTCAAAATGAGACGGCCTTTTTTGTGTTTGCAAAAAAAATCGGGCAA
>OGMB01000325.1_pt1 | contig 27362 bp, 24 predicted proteins | sample 1573001 | NCBI WGS metagenome assembly OGMB01 (sample SAMEA2581921, study PRJEB24529) | metagenome | biome: Human gut stool | place: China | collected 2011
GGGGATATGCTGTCAGGAACCTGTATCTCTTTTATACCGCCATTCCATATATGCGACAATCCCTGTCCCTCAACATAATCAATGGCCCTTGCATCACCGTAAAGTGTGATAGGGCCATTCATTTTTCTCCACATAAGAGCAGACAGGATCATGGTCAAAAGCTCATAATCCTGCATGCTGTAAGTGTCATCTTTACTTTTCTCAAAATAAGGAGCAGTCCACAATATGTGGAATCCCTCTATATCCTTCATATATCCTCCAAGATCCGGTCATGTACTAGATCAGATCCAGTCCATATCCAAACTTAGCATTGCCACCAATCCGGCTGGTCGGTCTTCTGCTTCTGTTGATAAGCTGCCACTCCTGAGGGAACTCAACCATCAGCTCCTGGCTTGTTCTGATTGAATCCATACTGTCCTGTGGCTGCTGTGTGTCACTTTCAAGCACCATCGGCATATTTTTTATCCGCTGACTTCCAAACACTCTGTACTGGCTTCCCGCCAGGTATCTGAAGCCTCCCTGACTTCCAAACAGCAGTCTCATCTGACTGCCATTCCACCGGAACCGCTGACTTCCTATCATTCTATACTGGCTTCCCGCCAGGTATCTGAAGCCTCCCTGACTACCGAATAACTGTCTCATCCGGCTGCCATTCCACTGAAAACGCTGGCTTCCTGTCATTCCACTCTGACTTCCCATCAAAAGCTTCTGGCTTCCAGTATCCACAGTCTGTTTCGCAGCTTCGCATCCAAGCTCTTCGTATCTGTCCTCAAAAGGGATCAGAACTCCACCGCCGAATTCCACACTGAAAGGTCTGCCGTCCATCATGACATATATCCTGTAAGGATACAGTCTGCCATTCTGCGCTATCAACTTCATATATACCGGCAATCCACTGTCGAGCCTGTGGAATCTGTACGCCTGCGGTGTGGTTGCTTTGACGAAATATCCTCCCGCCGGCAGTGAATATCCAAGCACTGCCTCAAGCTCACCATCCCATTCAATATATACTCCGAATTCTCCAGTCTGGGCATCATAATTCCTGAGGTCAAAATATGCCTTTCCCGTGACAAAAGGAAGCATCCTGGCTATTCTATTGTCAAATAGTGCCACACTCTCGCCGGCACCTCTATTTAAAGACGAATATATGAAACCCACACACAATCTCCATTCCCAAACTAGCCAAATTCTATATCCGACTATTTGCCTTATACTATGTATGGTACTCTATTTCTCCATATAATTCAATTTAATTTGAGGGATTTAACAGTCTTATTTTCCACTAATTTCCTAATTAAAATTACTTGCCAAATGTAAGGACATAATATCTCTTATATCCCTGTTTATCATTTTTGAGAGCCACAAATACTGCAACGCCCATGGTCTTGTATGTAGTATTCAGCATATTGCTGTCATGTGCGGTCGACTTGGACCATGCTCTGAATACGAGATCTCCACCACTGAAACCACATGCAAGATTCTCTCCGTACAACTCGTACATGGAGTTGAGACACAGTGTTCCATTTGGTCTGTAATGGCTGTACTTGTTGCTTATCTCCTTTGCTCTTGTGGTAGCGGTCTCTGTCAGAGATGTTGACACCTTAAGGCTTGAAAGTCCATTTTCTGCACGATGCTGGTTGACCATCTTACTCAGTCTGTTTGCCGCGCCTATATCATAATATCCATATACTCTTGTCTTTCTGCCCTTACCAAGATCGATAGTGTAATATCTCTTGACCGAGAGATCGTACTCTCTCTTATATACAACGCCTCTTCTGTTGACATATGCTATGTAGCCATCGGCTGTCTTATACTTTCCAGCCTTTACAACTCGCTTTGCAGCGCTGTTGAAATAGTAATTGGCATTTCCGATCTTCATTATGAGCTTCTTTGCAGGCTTCCACTTTCTGCCTGTAAACTTGTATGCCTTCTTGGTGCTGTTGTTATAGCTGATTGTGGCTACGCCTTTAGAGCCGAAATAATATCTGCTGCGGTAGACAGTCTTCCACATATTTTTCTTCTGCACCCATGTGTTCTTCGAGTAATCAAAGTCGTATACCTTCTTTGTACCCTTCTGATCTGTATATCTTGAGGTAACATATCCGCCGTCACATACGTAGTAAGCGGTACTTCCATTTACCTTCTTCCATCCTGATGATGTACGTCTATTTCCATTTGCATCATAGAAATAGTATCTGTTTCCGTTGAGCTTGTCGATCACATTTGAGACTCTCTTGTATGACTTGCTGCTTGATATGTATCTGTACAATATATTCGATGCCTGATCATACAGAATGGTACATGTGCCTGATCCATCAAAATACATCAGCTTTCTGCCTGTATTCTTCCACAGGTTCTTGTTCATATCCCAGCTCTTCTTTGAATCGTTAAATGAATACTTTCTGAAAATGCCTGATGCCTTGTAGATCCTCTCCTTTACATAGTGGGATCCACCGCCTGTTACAAATACCATATTGTCATAATTTATATGATACCAACCGCCCTTTGTGACCTTGTCACCATTTGAATTGAAATAATATGTTCTGCCATCGTTGAGAATAAGCATCTGGTTCTTCACCTGGACAAGCTTGCCGCTGCTCAGTGACTTTGCCTTCTTGCTGCTATTATCGTATATCTTTTCACACAGTCCGGAATTGTTCAGATAATAGAGAACGTTATCCACTGTCTGCCACTCGTTCTTGCAGATCGTCCAGTCCTTTGAATCAGCGCTGAATCTGTATATCTTGATGGTATCGCCAGAACGTGTAAACTTCATAGCTGCCACGCCATTTTCATCTATAAGATATCTGGTGCCATCATCGGCATCTATCCAGCCTGCAGTTTTCTGCACTTCACCATTAACATAATATCTGAAGTAACCATCCTCATCCTGTATCACTCCACTCTGAACTGCATCTGATGCTGTGGCCAGAACTGCCGTGCCGTCAGCTCCCATCTCATCTGCCTGTGTCACCACATTTGTAGAAAAAATCACAATAGCCAATACAGCAATCGCCATAAGACTGCCTATAGCTTTTGCCGCCATCAGGCTCTTTTCTCTCTTTGCAATATTAGTCTTCATTGTAGACATCTTTACTGTCCTCCTTTTTATTAAACATCAGTTTCCGCAGGGAATCTGACGTTTGTGTGCATTCTGCTACGTTCGTAGTATACACGTGTTACATAATTTTTACAAGTATAACTTTTTTACAAGTTTTTTGTTACAAATGTGTTAAGTTGCCCCATCTTGGATTATTTGTCTACATATGGTAAAATAAATCCGCAAAATTCAAAAACAGACAACGAAAAATATCTGCCAACGGCAGTACAGAGAAAGGATACATATATTATGGGAGCTATTGTTACATTAAAAAAGGGAGAGGGACGACTTCTGAAGTCCGGCGGAGCATGGATATTTGACAATGAGGTCGACACCATAGTCGGCAGCTTTGAGAACGGCGACATCGTCATAGTAAAGGACTTCGACGGTTATCCACTCGGCAAAGGATTCATAAATACCAACTCCAAGATCTTCATCCGCATGCTCACAAGACATGTGGACACCGAGATCGACGAGGCATTCTTCGCAAAGAGACTTCAGGATGCATGGGATTACCGCAAGAAAACCGTCGACACCAGTAGCTGCCGTGTCGTATTTGGCGAGGCTGATTTTCTGCCGGGAATCGTCATTGACAAGTTTGAAAACGTGCTTGTTGTCGAATCACTGGCACTCGGCATCGACAAAGTTAAAAATTTGTTAATAAATATTTTAAAAAATATACTTAAAAATGATGGTATAATAATCGAGGGTGTTTATGAACGAAGCGATGCAAAAGTCAGAAAACACGAGGGGATGGATACCTATAAAGGGTTTATTGGTGACAATATCGCACAAGAATATGGCTTGAAGTTCCATGTGGACTGGCTGAAAGGTCAGAAGACCGGATTCTTTCTGGATCAGAAGTATAATCGTCTTGCTATTCAGAGAATATGTAAAGATGCAAAGGTTCTTGATTGCTTTACACACACAGGCTCCTTTGCTCTAAACGCAGGCATAGCCGGTGCTTCCAGCGTTTTGGGAGTAGACGCTTCAGAACTTGCTATTGCCCAGGCCAGAGAGAATGCAGCGCTCAACGGATTGGAGAGCACTGTCTCTTTTGAGTGCAGAGATGTATTTGATCTTCTTCCTGAACTGGAATCAAAAGGCGAACAGTTTGACGTTGTCATACTTGACCCGCCGGCATTCACAAAATCAAGAAATTCAATAAAGAACGCAGTCAAAGGCTATCGCGAGATTAATCTGCGTGCTATGAAACTCGTAAGGGATGGTGGATTCCTTGCGACTTGTTCATGTTCACATTTTATGGATTTCGAGTTATTTACCAAGACCATAAAACAGGCCGCCATGAATTCACATGTAAGACTTCGCCAGGTAGAGTTCCGCACACAGGCTCCTGATCACCCAATATTATGGGCTGCAGATGAATCTTATTATCTGAAGTTCTACATATTCCAAGTAATAAAGGAGAGATGACACAATGCAACTAATTCAGAGAAATAAGGATTCAGCATATTTGCAATACGACAAGTATGTAAATTATGACAATCCTATCGTTGCTGCAAAGGCAAAGGAACTTGCTGCAGATTGCAAGAGCAGTGATGAGATCATACAGGCATGTTACTATTTTGTCCGGGATAGGATTTCTCACACATATGACAGCAACTTTTCAGTAATAACTATCAGCGCTTCCGATGTACTGGAAGCCAGCACGGGCATCAGCTATTCAAAGGCCAATTTGCTGGCAGCACTGCTTCGTGCCAACAACTTATATACAGGATTCTGCTATATCCGTATCAAGCACAAGGGCGGACTTATGGCTATGCATGCACTTAATGCGGTATATCACCCGGATCTCAAGAAGTGGATACGTCTTGATGCCCGTGGCAATAAATACGGCGGTTTCAACGCCGATTACACACATAATGAGACTCAGATGGGACATGTGATTGATTCAGCAGCCGGAGAGTATGAGTTCAACGACCTCATCGCCGTACCGCTTCCATCAACCATGAGGGTTCTCGAACAGAGTACCAACTTCTACAAGATGTACTTTAACGATATGCCAGATTATGACGCTTAAAAAATATTACCAGCGGATGACCGCTGGTAATATTTTTCTATACTATATGAATAAGAGGGGAACCGATCCATGTCAAAGACAAAATCCAAAACCATATTAAGAATATCCTTTAACTCACCTGTGGTACTTACATTTGCACTCATTTGTCTGGGAGCTTACCTCCTGAACATCCTCACAGGCGGCAAAAGTAACTTTCTTCTATTTGAAGTATACAGAGCCCCTCTCACCGATCCTTTAACCTACATCCGCATGTTTGCCCATGTGTTTGGTCACGCAAGCTGGAGTCACCTTATCAACAACATGACGCTGCTGCTTGTGATCGGCCCACTGCTTGAGGAAAAATACGGCTCAAAGGATCTGCTCATCGTAACCATCACCACCGCACTGGTGACAGGAATCGTGCATTTTATATTCTTCCCTGGTACAGCATTGCTCGGCGCCAGCGGAGTGGTATTCGCATACATTCTTCTGTCTTCTTTTGCATGTATAAAGGACGGCTCCATACCGCTCACCTTCATACTTGTTGCAGTGCTTTATATCGGCGGACAGGTGGCTGACGGAGTGTTTGTGAAGGACAATGTGTCTAATCTCACCCACATTATCGGGGGGATCATCGGAGCGTTCTTCGGGTATATCTCAAATGTCAGGAGATGATATGACGAACGGACGGATGACATACTCTCCAGGGACAGAAATTGGGTCTCTATATATGTAATCACGCTCGACTTACCTCACTTTGCTTTGCTTATATCTGCACGCGGCTCCCGCTCGCTATAAGAGCGTTGCGAACTCCGCCTTAGCAATAAGCAGCAAAGTTCAGGCGTCTTCGCTATCGATTACATATATAGAGACCCAATTTTTATATCCCTGGAGAGTATGTCATCCTGATCTTGTTGGATATATACTTTTCAGATCATGTTCCTGACATATTTCGATAAGAATTTTTATTATACATACTGATTTTCTCAAATCAAGCGTAATCTTTTCTCAAAACATGCCGCCATCTTTTTTTCTTCAGATTGCTCTGCAATCTACAATTTCAGGATTTCCTCTGGGCTTTCTACTATGTTGTCTGCGCCGACTGCTTCGAATTCTTCTCTGCTGCCGTAGCCGTAGAGGACTCCTATGGTCTGGAGGCCACAGACTTTGCCACCTTCTATGTCGTAGCGTCTGTCGCCTATCATCACAACCTGGTTTGATTTTATCATATCTTCTGTCAGTCCGTGATCTTTCTTGAGGCTTTCAAGGACCTGGGATATGATGTGCTTCTTGTCTGATCCTGTTCCGTCGGGATTACTTCCAACTACAACGTCAAAATATTTTCCCACACCGAACTTCTCAAGGATACGGAGTGTCGGCTCTGTCGGCTTGCTGGTTGCAACTGAGAGTATGCAGCCCTTCTCCTTAAGGGCACGCAGGGTGTCTGCCACTCCGTCGTACACCTCAGCCTCGAAGAGACCTACCACGTTGTATCTCTCTCTGTACTTCGCAACCATCTCTTTCGCTTTTGCGTCGTCCATGCCGAATTCCCTCACGAAAGAATCATAAAGTGATGGTCCTATAAAGCTTCTGAATACTCTGTATTCAGGATATGGAATTCCAGCCCAGTCCAAAGCGTATTTTATACAGTTGAATATTCCTTCCTCAGACTTGGTGATGGTTCCATCAAGATCAAATAATAAATATTTGTACATATACCGTCTTCCTCCTTGCGAAAATAATGGGTCAGGCACACCAAAAAAGCGCTTACCGAAATGCCCCGCAAATTCTATGAATCTGTGGGGCATTTGTAGTATTTATATATTGAAACTACCCATGAATATTACATGATATCAACATCTGCTGAGTAATCCACACCGTCGATCTTGAAACCGAACATGTTGTAGAAATCCTCCCAGTATCCATCGATGTCTGCTATATCCTTGACATTGTCATTGTTGACTGTATCCCAGTGCTCAGCAACAACTTCCTGAACATCATCTCTCATCTCCCAGTCGTCCATACGGATGAATCCGTTGTCGTCCACCTGGGTGTCATCCAGGATCTTATCCATGAACAGTCTCTGCATCTGCTCTATGCATCCCTCGTGGAGTCCCTTCTCTTTCATAACTTTGTAGAGAAGTGTGATATACAGAGGTACGATAGGGATAGCTGCACTTGACTGTGTGACAAGAGCCTTGTTGATGGCTATCTTCGCCTTTATGTTAGGGAATTTTTCATTTATAATGTCTGCTGACTTGTACAGATCCTTCTTTGCCTGTCCGATCGATCCCTCAGCGTAGATAGGGAATGTGATCTTTGGTCCTATGTATGAGTATGCAACTGTGATCACGTTATCTGCCAGAACTCCGGCATCTGAGAGTGCCTGCATCCAGTCGATCCAGTCCTCACCGCCCATTACCTTGATGGTGGCATTGATCTCGTCATCATTTGCCGCTGTTATATGTGCATCTGTGATGGTGTTGTCCTTGAGTACAAGTGTCTTGTTGGTGTACTCCTCACCAACCGTCTTGAGTACAGATGTGTACTTTGTTCCATCTGGAGTTGTTCTTCTAGGGGCAGCCAGGCTGTATACAATCATGTCTATCTTGCCCATGTCTGCCTTGATGGTCTCGATGACCTGCTCCTTGATCTCGACTGAGAACGCGTCGCCATTGATGGACTTTGCATAGAGTCCGGCCTTGTGAGCCTCCTCCTCAAATGCTCTGTTGTTGTAGAAGCCAGCGGTTGCTGTACGGCGTCCATTTGACTCCTTCTCAAACATAACGCCGAGGGTATCTGCGCCATAGCCAAATGCAACTGCGATACGTGATGCAAGTCCGTATCCTGTTGACGCTCCGATCACCAGAACCTTCTTAGGTGCGTTATCGCTCTTAACTGCTCCCTTTGACTTGACATACTCGATCTGATTCTTTACATTCTGTGCGCATCCCACCGGATGAGCTGTTGTACAAATAAAATCTTTAACTCTTGGTTCAACTACCATTTTCAATTCTCCTTATAAAACATAATATATTTAGTGCTCTTTGTTGGCAAACTTCGTGTATTCCTGCAGCCATACCAGATCCACAGATCCGGTGGCACCTTTTCTCTGTTTAGCTATGATTATCTCCGAGATACCCTTCTTGTCGGTATCAGGATTGTAATAATCATCTCTGTATATGAACATAACCACATCGGCATCCTGCTCGATAGATCCCGACTCTCGGAGATCCGCAAGCACAGGCTTGTGATCCGGTCTCTTATCAACCTCTCGGTTAAGCTGTGACAGCGCTATGATAGGCACATCCAGCTCCCTGGCAAGCATCTTCAACGATCTCGACATATCAGATACGAACTGCTGTCGCGACTCAACTCGTCCCGTCGTGCTCATAAGCTGCAGGTAGTCGATGATGATGAGTCCAAGATTGTTCTTGCTCTTGAGCTGTCTGCATTTTGATCTCAGCTCGGATATGGTGAGTGCTGAACTATCCTCTATGTACAGCGGTGCGGCAGCTATACTCTCCGCACTGGCAAGCACCTGATCCCAGTCGTCCTCAGCCAACTGTCCCGTCTGTACCTTCTGGGAATCAACCAGGGAATCCATGGCTATCATACGCGTTACAAGCTGCTCCTTGCTCATCTCCAGGTTGAATATCGCAGTGGCAATTCCCTTGCGCACGGCAACATGGTGGGCAATATTAAGGACAAATGCCGTCTTACCCATGGCAGGTCTAGCAGCCACCAGTATAAACTCCGATCCATGGAGACCGGTGAGCATATTGTCCAGATCTATGAATCCCGTAGGGATACCTGTTACTCTTGTGTTCTTTCTGGAAGCCTCCTCTATCTGCTCGATAACGTTCATGACGATCCTGTCGATCCCCACAAATTTGCTGGAGCCGTTTCTCTCCTTTATCAGATTGAACACACCGCTCTCGGCCTGTTCAAGAAGCTGTTCAACTCCCTCAGAATCCAGATAACAGTCCTTCTCCACTTCCTCGCACAGCTTTATCATCTTCCTGAGTATGGATTTGTCCGCCACGATCTCTGCGTAATGCTTGGCATTCACCGATGTCGGAACCGTCTCCAATATCTCCGCTATGGATTTGGTGCTTATGACCTCATCAGGTACATTGTTCTCCTCAAGCTTGTTCTTCAGGGTTACCAGATCGACCGCCTTACCCTCCTTGAACAGCTCTACCATATTCTCGAACAATATTCCGTACTGACCGTAGTAGAAATCCTCCTTGGTCAGCATATCGGACGCCTCCACTATGGCATCTCTGTCCATGAGCATGGAACCTATAACAGACTTCTCGGCATCCAGATTGTAGGGAAGCTTTTTTCTTGCAAATGCATCTTCCATATTTTATCTATACTCCTTATGCTTCCTCGACCTTTACAGCAAGCTCTGCCTGAACCTCAGGGTGAAGCTTGACCTTCACTGAAAAGCTTCCTAACGCCTTGATGGAGTCCTTCATAACGATCTTCTTCTTGTCTATATCCTTACCGAGCTGGCTCTTGATGGCATCTGAGATCTCCTTTGTGGATACTGAGCCAAATGTTCTTCCGCCCTCTCCAACCTTGATCTTAACAGTTACTGAAGCCTTCTCAAGCTCTGCCGCAAGTGCCTTGGCATCAGCAAGATTCTCTGCTGCCACCTTCTCCTCATGAGCCTTGCGGAGCTTGAAATCATTCATATTCTTTGGAGTTGCCTCCATGCCGAGCTTCTTAGGAATGATGAAATTTCTTGCGTAGCCCTCATTTACCTCTACCATTGCGCCTTTCTTTCCAAGTCTTTTAACATCCTGTAATAATATGACCTTCATATCCTAAATATCTCCTTCCTTATACATCTCATTCAGGAGCCCAACAAGCTCCTTCTTTATATCCTCTGCTTTCGCATTTTCAAACTGAGCTGCCGCGATATTTGCATGACCGCCGCCACCCATTCTCTCCATGATTATCTGGACATTGACATCGTCAATGGCTCTTGCACTTATCTTGACATCCGCACCCATCTGCGCTATTACAAACGAAGCTCTGACACCTGCGATGTTCAGCATCTCATTTGCAATCTTGGCGGTGAGTACCACCGGCGACTCAGGGCCATCCCCAGGTGTAATGATTGATATGGCAAATGCATCAAGCACCATCTCTGCGTGGCTGACACCCTCCGCCTTCTGTCTGTAGGTCTCTATGTCAGTTCTGAACATCTTCCTTACTCGCATGACATCCGCACCGCTTCTCTTCAGGAACGCGGCTGCCTCAAAGGTTCTGACACCGGTCTTGCTCAGGAAGTTGTCGGTGTCAATGAGTATTCCGGCATACATGGCGTCCGCCTCTGTAGGCCTGAGCTTTATCTTCTCATCCATGTACTGGAGCATCTCTGCGATCATCTCACATGCAGATGACGCAAATGGCTCTATATACGACAGTGTCGCATTTGCAATGACATCCTTTGTCTGCCTGTGGTGATCGAACACCACTATGCTCTTCGCATATGCCAGTAGTTCCTCACACTCCGTGAGCGTAGGATTATTCACATCCGTCACAACTACGACCGTGTCGTCATCGACCAGACTGAGCGCCTGATCGTTGTTGATTATCATATCTGCCGGGTAGGAATTGCTCGAAGTGAAATTGCCGTATATCGGACTTATGGCCGATGACACCTCATTTACAACTATATGCGCCGTCTTGCCCAGCGCAGTCACCATCTTGTATATTCCTATACCTGAACCAAAAGCATCCATGTCCGGATTCTTGTGGGCCATGATTATAACCTTCTCTTTGGTCTCAAGAAGCTCCTTGAACGCAAGAGTCTTAACCCTCGCCTTAACTCTCGTGGACTTCTCCGTTCCCTGACTCTTACCGCCAAAGTAGGTGATCCTGTCGGCGGACTTGATAACCGCCTGATCGCCGCCTCGGCCCAGAGCAAGCTCCATGGCGGAACGCGCTGCCTCAAAGTTTTCTATAAAGCTCTTGTAATCAGTACCAAGACTTATACTGAGTGTAAGCGGAAGATCATTTCCGATATTTATAGCCTTGACCTCATCGAGCAGGGCAAATTTGTTCTCCTTGAGCTGATCCAGATACTTCTGTGGCATCACGAACATGTACTTGTCCTTCTCAAGGCTCTTGACTATGGCGTCGACATTAGCCATGTACTTGTTAATCTTTCTGTCGACCAGGGCAACAAGAAGAGAGTGTCGTACTTCCTCAAGCGACTCAAATATCTCATCGTAGTTATCAATATATATGAGACCCGCAACCAGCTTCTGGTCATGGTTCTCCTGAGCGAGCTGATTCACCACTGTCACATCAAACATGTAGAACGCAAGGAAGGTGTCCGTCTTGCCGTGGTGTCTTGAACCACCGTGCGAAGCCTTCGTATCTTTCTTCTGCTCATCAGCCCCATCTCCGTCTGTGCCGGCCCCACCCGGCTGGGCATCCGTCTCTTCCATAGCAGGCTCAACCTTATTCACCTGTACACGTCTGATCTCATAACGGTATTCTCTTCCGTTAAATGCTATCTCTCCCTCGGTGACATCCTCCTGATAAGGAAGACTCTCCTCGGTAACCTCCTCAAATACCTGAACTATATTCAGCTTCATGAGCTTTCTCTTACTGGTCTCCGTTATACCTGAGAACTCGTCGTTCACCCACACAACTTTTCCATCCTCGTCAAGCAATGCGTACGGAACCGGAAACTCCTTTATGAGCTCCTTCTGCATCTTGCCGTGCTCCATGGCAAATTCCACATATCTGTCGCGGGACAAAGCATTCATCCTCAGGAAAACAACAATGCTCACCGCTCCGTATACTGCCGTAAAAATGGTGGCTATAACGCCGGCTCCTATTCCGACAAAATACATGAACACTGTCATCAGACAGAACATTCCTATCAGATACAATGGAACCTGTCTATATCGGTTGTACAGCCCCTCTACATCTCTCTTTTCATTCATATGTCACTGCCCTTCTTATCCTTCCATTCACAATGCAAATGATCAGGCTCAATTCTGAGCCTATACACTTCATAAGTATAACATTGTGCGATTCTGATTACAAGAAATATAGAATTGCAAAAAAATGCAGGTGTGGCAAAACACACCTGCATCTCTTATATATTAATCTGTAAAGATCTATTAACCGTTGATTCTTGCAAGAAGCTTCTTGCCAAGCTCCTCGTTGCCCGGCTTGCCGAGAAGAGCAAACATGTTCTTCTTGTAGCTCTCAACACCTGGCTGATTGAATGGATTTACACCAAGTGTGTATCCACTCACACCACATGCAAACTCAAATGTGTAGAACAGCTCACCGAGAGTGAACTCATCAATCTTGTCGATGTTGATCTGGATGATAGGAATTCCACCATCTGCGTGTGCAAGGATAGTTCCGTTCATAGCACTCTTATTTGCAAAATCAACTGTCTTGCCTGCAAGATAGTTAAGTCCATCAAGATCTGAGTCCTCTTCCTCCATAACAATCTCACATGTTGGGTTAACAACATTGATAACTGTCTCGAAATGGTTCTGTGAACCCTGCTGGATGAACTGTCCAAGTGAATGAAGGTCTGTTGTAAAGTCCGTAGCTGTTGGGAAAAGTCCCTTGCCATCCTTACCCTCGCTCTCGCCGTAGAGCTGCTTCCACCACTCTGATACATAGTGAAGTGCTGGCTCAAAGTTAGCAAGGATCTCGATTGACTTACCCTTGTTGTACAGTACATTTCTTACTGCTGCGTACTTCATAGCATCTGAATCGTCGAAGTCCTGTGCAAGACAATCCTTTCTTGCTGAAGCTGCGCCTTCCATAAGCTTATCTATATCAGCACCGCTTACTGCTATTGGCAGAAGACCAACTGCTGTGAGAACTGAGAAACGTCCTCCTACATCATCAGGAACTACAAATGTCTCATAGCCTTCCTCTGTTGCAAGTGTCTTGAGAGCTCCCTTTGCCTTGTCCGTTGTGGCGTAGATTCTCTTTGCTGCGCCCTCCTTGCCATACTTCTCAACAAGCTTCTTCTTGAAGATTCTTGAAGCGATACCAGGCTCTGTTGTTGTACCCGACTTGGAGATGATGTTGATAGAGAAATCTCTGTCACCGATCACCTGAAGCAGATGAGCCATGTATGTGCTGCTGATGTTTGATCCTGCATAGTAGATCTCAGGAGTCTTACGGATTGACTTGTCAACTGAATTATAAAAGCTGTGTCTTAAAGCTTCGATGGCTGCTCTTGCACCCAGGTAAGAACCACCGATACCGATTACTACAAGCACGTCTGAATCTGCCTGGATCTTAGCTGCTGCCTTCTTGATTCTCGCAAACTCTTCCTTGTCATAGTCTACTGGAAGGTCGATCCATCCAAGGAAATCATTTCCCTCACCGGTCTTGTTTACAAGTGTTGCCTTTGCAGCTACTACCTGATCCTTGATTGCTGCGATATCAGCGTCTGTAGCCATGGCTTTTGCATTCTTAAAATCGAAACTTACTGTCTGTGCCATTTGTTTTCTCTCCTTACTTGTATTAAATTTTTCACATTGAATCAATTTTAGCAAATAGGTATACCATAATCAACTATTAATCTCAAAAAACTCCCCCAAAGCCACAACCGGTTTGGAGGAGTTTTCAATTATAACCATGTCTAAAGCACTACTTAACCGTCACTTTGATCTTTGCACAAACACCATTTTCAGACATTACATAAACCGTACATGTGCCCTTACGCACTGCCTTTATAACTCCTGCAGATGAAACAGTTGCCACCTTTGCATTGGATGTTATGAACCTTTCCTTCTTCGTAAGATGGTTTAACGCCTTCTTCTTTGGATTCTCAAGCTTAACCTTCTTGGTGATCTTAAATGTTTTACCTTTTGCAAGGTTAGCCTTGGTCTTGTTCACAGTAACTTTCAGGACATTTGTCTTTGCTGCATAAGGCATTGCAACATGGACTGTATTTGTCCTGCCGAGATATACCTTCTTGCCACCCGACATCTTGTATGCGACTGTAAAATACTTGTATTCTCTCTTATTATTGAGGTTCTTATCGGCATATTTCTGGGACTTCGGTACATTAGCAAGCTTATTGAAGTTGTTCTTTCCATTACAGTATGACCAGTATACATCATATCCTGTTGCACCTTTGACCTTATCCCATGTCAGATCTATTCTTGTTCCTGTTCCCTTTCCTTTCATAAGGAAGAACGGAAGTGTCTTCTTATAGAGTTCTGTTCCACTAGGTTCAACATTTGGAGATTTCTTTATAACAAGACGGCCAATGGCAAATGTTATATTGTAGTTTGGATTTGCACCCTTCTTCTGGCTTGCTGTGATCGTGTATGTTCCGGACTTCTCACCAGCAGCTCTCTTGAGAACAATTCCTGTAAGCTTATCCTTGCCAACAAGTCCCTCCGCTGTAAATGTAAACTTCGGATCCGCCTTGCCTTCATACTTAGATGCGTCATTTGCAGTTACTCTGATGGCTTTTTTGTTTACCGTGATCGCAACCTTTGCAGCTGCTGCCTTATAGTTCTGATTTGCCGCAACGGATACTGTCACAACCGCCTTGCCTGCACCAACTATAGTTACCTTGCCTGTGCCATCCACCTTGACAACCTTTGTATTGCTGCTTGTAAATGTTTTCTTGTCATTTCTACTGCACTTCACATTGAGGGCAAACTTTGCACCTCCATATGTCTTAGCTCCAACCTTTCCTACAGTAAGAGTTGTTCCCGCAGGAGTGATATCTGCCTTTGCTGTCTGCTGCTGGGCATCTTCTGTAAGTATATAGTTTGAAGCGGTCTTTCCGCTGATCTTTATATCTGTGATGCTTACAGTTTTGCCTGTTCCCACATCTGCACTGTCAAATGTTCCTGTAGCTGTAACTGCAATCACATCTGCGCTGACCTTACCATTCAGAACAACGCCTGAATAGTCAAGCTTTGCCTCTGTCTGTCCATCGTAAGCCTTTGATGTAGCTTTGATTCCCGATACAGCAAGTGGTCTTCTGTTGATGGTGATAGTTGCATGTCCGGATATCGTGTCATATCCCCTTGCTGCAACCTTATAATATACAGTGTATGGTCCATCTGAAGCCTGACTGTACTTCGGACTTACAGTCTTATCGCATGCATCCTCAGAAGTTCCATACGTCACAACCGCATCCTCTGGAATATCACCTGTAACTGTTATTCCATATGACTTGCCGTCATATGTCTTTACAATATCTGCCGCTGTTATGTCTGTCGGAGCTTCTCTCTTTGCAACTGTGAACTGAACCGGTTGTGTTACATACTCATTGTAATTGGTTGTAGCACAAACCTTGGCATACATATAATATGTGCCCGGATCTGCTGATCTGGAGTTCTCCCACAATGTACCATCTGTGTTGCTGTTCTCTGTTGTGTAGTAATACTCTATAACAGGATCCTCTTGTGCTCCTGTAACCTCTGGAGCCTCTACACTGTCGCCAAATGTGTAATCGATTACATCAAATTCAACATTCTGATCAAGTCTCTTTATTTCAAATTCTGCATAAGCCGTAACATCAGCTATCTTCACAACAAACTTATAAGTACCTGCATTTACCGGCGCATTCTCATTTTCCGGATAATCGGTATCACCTGTTCCCTCATAATATGTAACAGCAGCCTCTCCGGTCTTCTCTGTTATCCAGTTATTAACAACTGCACCTGCATATTCTGTGCCGTCATACGCTCTGCTTTCTGCTGTCACAGTACAGCTGACCGCCTCGTTTCTGCCCTGATATGCGCAGTGTGCCGGATTCTCAGTTTCATTGCAATATGCAATTATCTTGTTACTGTGGCCTTCTTTTATCTCATACGTCCAGTCATGATAATGAACCATATCCCATGACTTGTTCTGAAGCATGTAATTGGCTGCATTACCCGTAGTTGCAAGCCCAAATCTGTATGTAGTTACAACCGTCTCTATTCCAGGTGTAACGTCCCACAGTACTACAGTATAATCCTCGTCATATACAAGTTCATCTCCATCCAGCAATCCTGAGAACTGGATTCCCTGTATATATGCATTTTCATCAACAATTACCTTATCCGCTGTGATCGTTTTCTTTTCGATAGTCACAGTCACATCGCCAAATACCGGTGAACACTCATCTGCTGTAACAAGGTAATACACCTTATATGTTCCGGCATTTTTAAGTTCTGGAACCGTCTGTGTGTACGGCTCATCTGCTGCCAATGAATAACTGATAGAAGCTCCATCCATGCCATCTGCAATTGTAACAGATGGGCTATGTATCAATCCATCATAAGTGCAGGTTGTATCTTCCGCAGTTACTCCGGCGATCAGGTCACGTGAGACTGCCTTGGCATCTGACCACAATGAAGCTGGTCTTGTCGTATTAGCCACGTATCTTGTGCGAACATATACCCTCTGATTCTCTTCAAGTCCTGAGATAACATAATTATCTGACACATTCAGATCATCGAGAACTGTCCAGGCCGCTCCATCCATCGAATACTGATACTGCTGTCCGCCAAGCGGGCTTACTGTCACAGAATCACCAGTCACGCTTACTATCTCAATGCCTTCGCCGTCTGCAGCACTTTCCATATCAGCTGGTGTTGGATTCTGTATGTCTGCAAGAGTCTTCGGTGCAGATGGCGCCTCCGGTCTTGCTGCAACAGTTATATCAGCAGGTGTATCCTGACTGTCCTTCTTGCTGATACTTATATTTTTACCAAACAAACTATATGATACGTCGTTATCATCTGTTCCCTCAAGGGCTATATCACCATACATATCACTCACAATTTCATATGACTCGCCATCAACAGTGATGATATATGAAGTATCGCCATCAAGATCTGTCAGATTTTCTGTTATATAATCAACCTGTGCTGTAACTGCTCCTACATCAGCCACCGCTCCAACGCTGAATTTGAAACCTATATGTCCGCCATCTTCAACATTTGTCCATGACATTGTCAATCCCGAATCTATTCCTTCAACCAGGGATGCAGCATTCTGACCATTTATTTCAGCAGTTTCCTTTATGTAGCTTGATGAACCTGTATTGTACTCAAATATTCTTCTGGAATCATAGCCCCCGATCCAGTAATTACTTGCCTGTGTTATAGGGGCAAGAACAAATGATGGAGTATCATCTGCCGCTTTAGCAACTCCCATCACCGCTATCTGCTGTAATTCACCATTCTTGACAGTGGCAGCAAGCACCGCTTCATCTGCACTGTCAGAGCTTGTAATTTCATTTCCAATATTCGCGTCAGCTCCTATAGCGAATGAGTGCTGTCCCTCACCAAGTTCAGCATCAAAAATCAGATCGTGAGTATTCATAGGATCAAACGACAATCTTAGAGCTGCAAGCGAAGCCACAGATACTTGTGATGTAGCCGTTTCTGCTGAAGGCTCTGAATCGCTTCTGCTGTACAATCTCCATACTTTGTCGTAGCTTGTTCCAAGCATATAGTTCTTTCCGTCCTTGGTATACAAGCCAACAATATCAAACCCATTGCCATTGGCCATATAGGCCATAACTCCATTGCTTATATACCAGCAAGTATTTGGCTTTGTCCACGTATTTCCATTGTCACTGGTAGGGATAACTGCCTTTACCGCTCTGCTGGCTGTACCATCCACCACGCACCTGTACCAGTATCCATGAGTCGGGGTGAACGTATATGTACTTCCATTTGCACCTTCAATATCTGTAAATGGTCCACGCTTACTGGTTGCGCTCTGCCACTGATATGTTGCAGCTTCCCCTGTCACGTCCATAACGAGAGTGATTGAACTATTCGTCATATTCTTGCCATATGGATATCCATTGTTCATGAATACAACTTCTTCCTCCGAAGGATCTGTATTGCCTCCGCCTGAAAAGCCACCGATCTGAAATGTTATTTCATTGCCGCTGGCGTCCACGATCTTGCCAGCATTCAGATCAATACTTCCTATGTAAATATCAGGGAATACATAACCATTATAATATGTCCACGTATACAGATAATACACACCCGTGGTACCCATATCTATTCCCTCTCCGGAAATGGTATCCGTTCTGTCATATGTACCTGAACTCCTTGAGAACGAGTTCTCTGTTATCCAGCCTTTAAATCCGCAGCCTTCAGGTGACTCGGCACTCGCCCATCCACTGTACCTATGGCTGCTCAGATAATCACCAAAGTTTGTGAGATCTCCAGTCGTGAACTTCTCAGACTGAATGCCAAGCTTGCAACTCGCGCTGGCATAACCGCTGGTTGTCCACCCCCACTTGAGACCTCTCATATGTCCATCTGTGCTTATATCCACGTCTGTTACCTTGATATTCTCCATAGCCGCTGCGTAGGCAGTATTCTTACCACCTATCGAAATCAAACACGTTATGACCATGAAAGCTGTCATGAGCCATGCCATAACTTTTCTGCATAGAATTCTTTCTTTCATACACTTCCCTCTCTTTCTCAATAAAACCTCTTTTTCGTGTGTCCGTTAATGTTTTCTCTCTGCAACCATTACCTCCTGTTAATTCTTGACTCTTTTCCTTTAACAATTTATGATAATTATAATTCGTACATCAATGTTCAAGTCAACAATATTTTTGCGGTATTTATGCAATATTCACAATTTTTTTTGTCTATTTTTAAGAGAAGGGGAATCATATGAATCACGCAAATAAAAATCTATATCAAATTGGCGAAGTCACCAAAATGCTTGGAGTGACAAGAAGAATGCTGTTAAACTACGAAGACCTGGGGCTTCTGACACCCGCATACAAAAATGAGAGCAGCGGTTTCCGCTACTACTCTGCCGATAACATCGTACATATACGAATTATAAAAGTTCTTCAGGGACTAGGATTATCGCTATCCGAGATTAACAAGTACTTCAATAATACCGAAAAGCTTGAGGATGTCATTGAACGTATGACTGCGCTCCGTTCCCAGCTGGATCTGTGCATAGCCCAGCTTCAGCTGCGTCAGTCCCAGACATCAGAACCGGAGATCCATTTTACCACTCTTCCCTCATTCACTGCATTTTGTCAGGAGTTCAAAGACTCTGATCTGGCCAGAAAAACTGAAGATCTGCGCAAGACCTTTATCGAGGCAACAAAAAAATATCAACTGGACACCACAGGCAAAATGTGTACAGAGGTTTTTATCGAGTCAGCATCAGCCGGAAGATATGTCATACCTGTCGCAGCAGATCCTGACACCAATGACGAACACATAAAAAAACTTCCACAGACTGCAGCTATCTGTATATACCATCGTGGTCCATACGAAAATTTTGACACTGTCCAGAAGAAACTATTGGACTATGCAAAAGAAAACAATCTTGCTACCTGTGGTTATTTTCGCAATTCGTTTATGGAGGGTCCTCCAACCCACGGAGCAAATAAAGATGCTTATATCACACAGATCGCACTGCCAATACGCAAAAGCTCTCCGTTCGGATCGGCATGATCCGCGCAGAGAGCTTCTGTTTCTGATACTACTATTCAATTTTCATCTCATTCAAAGACCTGAACTCATATCCCTCCTTCTCCAGGTTTGTGAGAACCGTATCAAGTGCCTGCGCATTTGACGACGACACATTGTGTATGAGCGGAATGGCTCCCGGATGATGATATTTCGCAAAATGATCAATGACATAATCCGCTCCTGGCTGATTGTTCACATCATAATCAAGGTAAGCCATACTCCAGAATATGGTCTTGTACCCCATATCCTTGGCCAGCTGCAGAACCTGTTCACTGTACTCACCGCAAGGCGGCCTGAAATACATATCCATATCATAACCCGTTTCACTCTTCATAAAATCCGAACACTCTCTGAGTTCATTTTTCTGCTCCTCCACAGTCTTCTCCGGCATACACGGATGATGAACCGTGTGGTTTCCCACCTGATGACCATCCTCCTTCATCCTCTTCACTATATCCGGATTGTCCCTTATATAAGTCATCGTCACGAAGAAGCAGCCCTTTGCATTGTGCTTTTTGAGCACATCCAGCATCTGCTCTGTATATCCGTTCTCGTACCCACAGTCAAATGTCAGATACATCACCTTTTCATTCTTCTCAGCACACACTCTGTCCACGTAGAACGCATCGTACTGCTCCAGCGGAAAGCTGTTGTCACAGCCACTCATTCCATGATTTTTGTCCCGCACTATGTACCATGAATATTTCTTTGTCGATATCTGGCTGTAATCCCTGAGTCTGGTCATATCCTCATCCTGACTCTCCCCGTCTGTGTCCGTGTTACTCTCCGCATCTTCCGTCTTGTCTCCCGATTTTTCTTTTCCTTCCGCATCACCTTCCCCATTCTTCGCACCGTCCGCCTGACACTCTGCGTCCCCCGGAGTCGCCACCATCTTGGACAGATCCTCCTTGTCATATATGGAGCATCCGCTGAGCACGGCTCCAATCACGCAGGCAGCATACAGTCCTGCTATCAAGTACAGCTTTCTCACCATCTACCATCCTGAATTTATTGGCTCATACAGGCTGTTTTCACCCGAATTTCATCTGCAGCCCACCTGCACATGTCCACTCGCCGGTTATCCATCCGCCAGCATCTTCTTCATGATCCCATCCAGAAGAACATCATAATCCGCCGCCCCATTCCGGGATTGTTTTTTCTTAACCTTCTTTTTCTCTATCCCCTCATCAGCTGAGCTGCACGCAACCTGAAGTTCCGGAGCCTCCGCCTTCTTTTCCTCCTTTCGGAGTCTGTTCGACAGGCTGTTGCTGAGATAATTTTTCACGCTGTCCCTGAGAGCCCGCATGTGCCATGCACAGTTCCACTGATTGTGTGCCGCCATGAGAAGCATATATGTTGCCAGACCGCACACGCACATTTTTTGTGCCTCCGGTCCATCGCCTACTACATAATATTGATATACCGCCGCAAATATGCCTGTCCCCGCAACGACGAGTCCCATATTTTTTACAAATCCATTCCACACATTTATCGGTATAAAACCTATCTTCAGCCTGTCTATGTACTTGTCCACAAATGCGGCAGTGTCATGTATGTTCACATCCAGCGATGTTATATCCTCATACCGCCTGCGCATCTCCATCAATGGTTTTTTCCGCGTCGTTCCCATGCGCTCAGCCGCCTTTGCCAGTCTTGCAAGATAACTGCTCATCACAGCCCGTCCTGTCAGCCCTATACACCCACACACTATCATCACATACATACACACATTCTGATTCAACAAAATTTCAAACATAGTTTTCCCTCTCTTTTCAATTATTCGATCATATCCTGTCAGGGCTTAACCCCACATCCGTTTGGCCGGTCCGGATGGTAGTATTATATGAGCGACATTCCGGGGTATACAATTATTTTCGCTCGACAAATGTTTGTCTTTTGCATGCTCTTTTGATATACTTCAAGATGAAAAAAGCAGGATACATACATCTTAGAATGTATCAGCGAATATTAAAATGATTGGTTAAGTACAATAGAAAAGAGGTATTGTTATGGTTTATAAGACTAAAGGAACCTGCTCTGTCGAGATCAACTTTGACGTCATCGATGGCAGGCTGCATGATGTAAAGTTCACCGGAGGATGCAATGGTAACCTCAAGGGTATCGGAGCTCTCGTAGAAGGCATGAAGCCAGAGGACGTCATCGCCAGACTCGAGGGTACAACCTGCGGTTTCAAGCCGACTTCATGCCCGGATCAACTGGCTCAGGCACTCAAGCAGTATCTGGCTTCAGCACAGTAACAGGAGGATTAACAATCATTATGAAGAGAATTATATTGACAGGCGGCGGTACAGCAGGTCATGTCACACCAAACATGGCACTTATGCCGGAGCTGAAGAAGCACGGATATGACATCCAGTACATCGGTTCATATGACGGCATGGAGAAAAAGCTTATAGAAGATATGGGCATCCCTTATCACGGCATAGCTTCAGGAAAGCTCAGAAGATACTTCTCAATGAAGAACTTCTCAGATCCGTTCAAGGTACTTAAAGGAATATCTGAAGCAAAGAAGCTCATGAAAGAGCTCAAGCCTGATGTAGTATTCTCAAAGGGAGGATTTGTCACAGTCCCTGTGGTATTTGCCGCACACTCAGCAGGTATCCCTGTGGTGATACACGAATCAGATATGACTCCCGGCCTTGCAAATAAGCTCGCCCTTCCAAAGGCGACAAAGGTATGCTGTAACTTTCCTGAGACAAAGGATCTCTTCCCTGAGGGCAAGGCAGTCGTAACCGGAACCCCTATCAGAGAGGAACTTTTCCGCGGCGATTCCGCATTTGCATATAACTACTGTGGTTTCACTGACAACAAGCCTGTTCTCCTTATCGTGGGTGGAAGTTCAGGAAGCGTCATAATCAACAACGCAATAAGAGACAATATCGACCGTCTTCTGGAGACCTTCAACGTCATCCACCTGTGCGGCAAGGACAATCTGGATGAATCCCTCAAGGATAAGAAGGGCTATGTCCAGTACGAATATGTAAAGAAGGAACTTGCAAGCATGCTTGCACTGTGCGATATCATCATCTCACGTGCAGGAGCCAATGCCATCTGTGAGCTTCTCGCACTCAGAAAACCGAACATCCTCATTCCTCTGTCAAAGGCTGCATCAAGAGGTGATCAGATTCTCAACGCCCAGTCATTTGAGAAGAGCGGATACAGCTATGTGATCCAGGAGGAAGAGCTTAACACAGAGTCTCTGTTCGCCGGAATAAATGAAGTGTACAACAACAAAGAGAAATATATCCAGGCTATGGAGTCCAGCAACCTGACCGACTCAACGGGAATCATCATCAACATGATAGAGGATCTCGTAAACGGCCACGACTGATCTGCATAAGATCTGCAAAAGCAATTATAAAAAGGCAAAATAAAACTCCACACCGTCTAAATCATAGTTGATATGTACCCTCTTTACTGGACAACCAGTAAGGAGGGTATTTTTATGCGTTATAGTTATGAGTTTAAAATGATGTGTGTTGAATTGTATCATTCGGGTTCGTATCCTGACATCCCAGAGGGGCTGAATCCCAATACTCTCAAAAGGCATATACGAGAATGGTCCAGATTGGTTGATTTACATGGTCCAGAAGTTTTAAAACATAAGGTGTTTAATAAGGTATGGACACCCGAAGAAAAACTTGAACTGATTTCAAAGGTTATTGCAGGCACACCAAGAACGAAAGTTGCCATAGAAGCAGGCATTAATGCAGGACTGCTTTATCAATGGGTACACAAATATAAATTACAAGGATATAATGGATTGGTAGAAAGTAAAAAAGGACGACCAACAAAGGAACCGAGAATGAAAAAATCAACAAATCCATTACCTTTAACAGAATCGGAACGAGAAGAACTGATACGCTTGAGAACTGAAAATGAATATATCAAAGCCGAGAATGAAGTAATAAAAAAACGGATCGCCTTGAGGCAAGAAAAATGGGTTGCGCAACTCAAGGCGAAAAAGCAGCAATCATCAAAGAACTCAGAGAAAAAGGATATCAACTAAAAGGTTTGATTTTCCATTCAGACCAAGGATGACAATATCAACATGTTTATTTTCGAAAACGGCTACAGGAACATGGAATAATTCAATCTATGTCTAGAAAAGGGAATTGTTACGATAACTGCATCATGGAAACATTCTTTGGAAGAATAAAAACAGAAATGTATTATGGATTCGAAAAAGACTATGCATCCTTTGAAGAATTTGCAGTTGCTATAGATGAATATATTGATTATTATAATAACAAAAGGATTCAGGCAAAAAAAATGGATGCCTCCAGTAAAATACAGAGAAGCATCCATGATGTCCGCCTAACTTATAAATATGTGTCCAGGATTTTGGGTACATATCGCATTAGTTAAAAAGTGCTGGCTGCTTTTTAATTGCTATCTTATCAAATATGCGGTGTATTATGTTATTCTGAGGCTCGAATACAACAATACCATCGTGGCAGTTAAATAGTCTATATATGTATACAATTATAAATGCGGCAAGAATGATTGCCAAAAGCGTATAATACAGCTTTTTGTTAAGCTTTTTTCTTAGCAGGAATATTATAAGTGCAACTGGTGGAAGGAAAAAAAGTGGATGGTACATAAATGCGGTATTAATATCAAAATGAAGTAAAGCAATCCACGCCCGTGTCATACCGCAGCCAGCACAGGATATGCCTGTTATATATTTTATAGGGCAGGTTATTCCCATATATTGCATAATTCCATATGCTATAATAACCATAATTATTGATATTATAACTGTTTTCACTTGTTTGATATTTTTCATAATTAAAGTCCCCCATCTGCCATATGTGGAAATCTGCTGCCATTGGCCTGACTGGCAGCATACAGGCATCAAATCCCTAGATGAATAGAAATATATGTCTTGGTCAAAAAAACACGATTTTGATAAAAGCATACCACAATATACAGCTGATGTGAACTGCCGTATATAAATCAGCATATACAAAGAGCCGTATATAAATTAACATATACAAAGCTGCTTGTATAAACATGTACTACTGGCACATAGCCTCCTATCCAATATTCGCATATTGTTAGATTATCATCCCATTTTTATACTAATATTTTGACCCTGTCAACTTAATTATTAACAAATTATAAACTTTAGCACTCACCTCTTTACATTGCTAACAATAAAGACTATAACATAGTCAGAACAAAGGAAGAGGAGTTAAAGAATTAAGAGATTGAATAGTTAATATCCTTTACCTGATGTTCCAAAAAACAAGGTAATAGTTCAGATGAATATGTAATCCTTTGGATTTGATACAGAGTTGTTATATCAGATCCGAATGAACGAAAGGTTCAGCCGAACAGATAGTTTATTAAAAAGGAGAGATGACTTATGTTAATGCCTAGTATTTTTGGAGAAAACTTATTTAACGATGATTGGATGGACTTTGGATTTCCAGAGGTTGACAAAGCTTTATATGGTAAGCATGCGAGCCATGAGATGAAGACAGATGTTAAGGAAACTGATTCAGGTTATGAAGTAGATATTGATTTACCTGGATTTAAGAAAGATGAAATCAATGCACAGCTTGATAATGGTTATCTTACAATAAGTGCTTCTAAGGGTCTTGATAAGGAAGAGAAGAATAAAGAAGGCAAGTATATCCGTAAGGAACGTTATGCCGGTGCTATGAGCAGAAGCTTCTATGTTGGTGATGAAGTAACTCAGGCCGATATTAAGGCCAGATATGAAGATGGTATTTTAAGACTTTCAGTTCCTAAGAAAGAAAAGAAAGCTGTTGAAAATAACAAGTATATTGCTATTGAAGGGTAATAGCTGAAGTTTTTTAATAAAAATTTATCAATTATATTAAATAAAATGGAAAGGAAGCGATTGTTATGGATAAGAATCCAAAACATCCATTAAAGAAAAAGAAAGTTCATCAGAAGGTAAATGCAACAGCTGACCACAATATTGAGGAACAGGCAGTTACAGGAAAACATAAAAAGCATATTTATGATTAATATGAACTTTAATAATCCAATTTGATAGAATTGAAAACTGAATAAAATATTAAAGCCGTCAGGGTTCGTTGATGTACGAATTCCGATGGCTTTTTTAATTAAATAACATTAAATATAAAAATTATGTTATAATTTAGAAAAATTATTAAGGTATTAAGAGTACAGTGCTTCGGCAGGAATCAATACAGACTGGCTGAATTTACAATTGGAAAGCTGAATAAAGCTTTATAATTATGGGAGAAATATATGATAAAAATTGATTTGATTACAGGGTTTTTAGGAGCAGGCAAAACAACATTTATAAAAAAATATGCATCATATTTTATAAAACAGGGACAGACAGTTGGAATTCTTGAAAATGATTATGGTGCAATTAATGTTGATATGATGCTTTTGCAGGATTTGATGAGCGACAATTGTGAATTGGAGATGATTTCTGGCGGATGTGATGAAGAAACCCACAGGAGGCGTTTTAAGACAAAGCTGATTTCAATGGGAATGTGCGGCTATGACCGTGTTATAGTAGAACCATCAGGAGTATATGATATAGATGAATTTTTTGATGTTATACATGATGAGCCGCTTGATAAATGGTATGAGCCGGGAAATATCATTGCGATTGCCGATGCGTCAGCAGCAGATAATTTATCAGAAAAATCGTCATATGTTCTGGCATCTGAAATTTCATGTGCCGGAAAAATCATACTTAGCCATTCAGATGAAGCGGACGAACAAAAAATAAAAGACACAATTGATTATATTAATTTATCATTAAAGGACATTGGCTGCAAAAGACAGATAGGAATGGGTGATATAAAAAAAGGAATTCTTAATCTGACTGATGAAGATTTAAAAGAAATTGCAGAATGTGGATACAGACTTAATTCGTACCAGAAGCAGGATATTAATATGCAGGACGGAAAATTTGCTTCACTTTATTTTATGAATACAGGGTTGGGAAGTGAAGATGTAAAAAAGGCAGCGGAAAATATATTTGCTGATAAAAAATGTGGAAATATAATCCGCATAAAAGGATTTTTTAAAGAAAATGACAAATGGTATGAAGTCAATGCGATAAAGAAAAAAACCAATATTAATGAAATACAGGAAGGACAGGATGTTATAATTGTTATAGGTGAAAATCTCAATGCTGACATTGTTGGAAATTATATAGGAAAACATGATTAATCTGAAAATATATTCATATTTAAAAAACAATTGTTGTCATTGTTATGGTGGTGGTATATACTTATTATAAGTTGTTTTGTTATAAATATATTTATTAAGTAGGAAAAGTATGATGGAAAAGGATATGCAGACGGACTTAAAGACATTGATATACTGATTTATGTACAGCTTGTACTTCTTGCAGATGTGTATGATGCTCTTGGAAGTTGAAGCTGTTATAAGGATACTTACTCAAAGGAAGCAAACATCAGTCTAAGTCAGTTGCCGGTAATCCAGCGGAATAAGAGGGTAAAAATGATAGCAAAAATAGAAATGCAGCTTAATTGTGATACGGTTAATTATCGCAATTCATCTAATTTACAAGGTGTAATAATGGAAAATATAGATACAGGTTATGCTGATTTTCTTCATCAACAGGGGTTAAATCCGTATAGCCAGTATGTACACAAAAAGGAAGGCAAAACGTATTGGTGTATATGTACTCTTGATAATGAATCATACGAACAGATTATTACAAGATTTATGAATTAAAAGT
>OGMB01000327.1_pt1 | contig 27354 bp, 20 predicted proteins | sample 1573001 | NCBI WGS metagenome assembly OGMB01 (sample SAMEA2581921, study PRJEB24529) | metagenome | biome: Human gut stool | place: China | collected 2011
GAAACGCGCTGCAAAAAACGCAAGCACTAATGGGGGCGACGCGTCCCGCGTCGGGAAAATGCCATGTCCTTGTCCCAAATAAAGGCTCTCAGACAGTACTAATGCACTTCTGTCTGTGAGCTTTTGCCTTGATGCCCGACGCGGGACGCGGCGCCCCCATTAGAGGTAGCGTTGGGTGCTTTGAACACCCTGACTGTAAGGGCTCAGGTGCGGGCAAAACGGCTGTCCTTTAACAAAAAGAGGGTAAAAGCCCTGTCTTTCAAAAAAATCGCGTATATTTGCACGTTCAAAGGCGTGTCGTTAGGAGTAATTGTGCCCATGCGCGACTTGACGGACTGGAAAAACAATAAATAAAAATAATAATAACACAATCACACACTAATGCAAAACAAAGGATTTGTTAAAGTAATTGCAGTGCTGCTATCCTTGATTTGCCTCATGTACCTCAGCTTCTCGTACCCCACTCACAAGTACGAGGCCAAAGCCGAGCAAATGACGGCACAGGGCAAGGACGGCGCCGCCTACCTTGACTCCATGCGTAACGAGACCGTATGGCTCGGCAAGACACTCAAGGACTGCGAGGCATTGCAAATCGGCCTGGGTCTCGACCTCAAGGGCGGTATGAACGTAGTGCTTGAGGTGAGCGTGCCCGACGTGGTGAAGAACCTCGCCGGCGAGAGCGCCAACGACCCCAAGTTTAAGGAAGCCTACAGCAAGGCTGTGGCTCAGGCCAAGAAGGGCGATATCGACTTTGTCGACGCCTTCGTGAGCGCCTACCAGCAGCTTAACGGTACGAACAAGCTTGGCGGCATATTCGCCTCAAAGCTTGGCGAGAAGAACATCTCGTACAACTCGAGCGACGCCGACGTGAAGAAGGTGCTCAACGAGGAGGTGAATGCAGCCGTTGAAAACTCCAACAAGGTGGTACGCTCGCGTATCGACCGTTTTGGTGTGGCACAGCCCAACATTCAAATCCTGCGCGGCAAGGGCCAGATAGGCCAGATTATGGTAGAAATGCCGGGTATCAAAGAGCCCGAGCGTGTGCGCAAGCTCCTGCAGGGTAGCGCCAACCTCGAGTTCTGGGAGACTTACACCCTTGGCGAGACCATGTCGTCGCTCACAGCCCTCGACAAGCGTCTGGCTGGTGCCGATGCCAAGGACTCTGCCGCTGCCGACAGCACCAAGGCCAAGGCTGCCAAAGCCAAGAGCGGTGCCGAACAGCACCCCCTCTTTAGCAAGCTCATCATGATGCAGGGCATGCAGCCCACCAACTGTGTGGTAGGTTATGCCATTGCCAAGGATACAGCCGCCATCAACGCCATGGTCAACAGCGAGGCCGCCAAGAGCATTCTGCCCGCCGACCTCAAGCTGGCTTGGGGCGTGAAGAACGCCAGCGGCATGAAGGCCAATGTGTTCGAGCTTTATGCGCTGCGTGCCAACAACGGCCAGCCCTCAATGCAGGGCGACGTGATAGCCGACGCCAAGGACGAGTTTGACCAGAACCACCGCCCCATTGTGAGCATGACCATGACCACAAGCGGTGCACGCGACTGGGCCACACTCACCAAGAAGAACCTCAAGAAGTGCGTGGCCATCGTGCTCGACGGCTACGTGTACAGCGCCCCTGTGGTGCAGAACGAGATAACCGGTGGCAACTCACAGATTTCGGGTAACTTCACTACCGACGATACCCGCGACCTTGCCAACGTGCTCAAGAGCGGTAAGATGCCCGCCCCCACCAAGATTGTACAGGAGGAGACAGTAGGCCCGAGCCTCGGTGCCGCCTCTATCCAGGCAGGTTTCACCGCTTGTGTGGTAGCCTTTGTGCTCTTGATGGTGTTCATGTGCTGCTTCTACGGTCTTATTCCGGGTATGGTGGCCAACGTGGCATTGATTCTCAACTTCTTCTTCACCTTCGGTATTCTCACCTCGTTTCAGGCCGCCCTCACCATGAGTGGTATTGCCGGTATGGTGCTCTCGCTCGGTATGGCGGTTGATGCCAACGTGCTTATTTACGAGCGTACCAAGGAGGAACTCAAGGCCGGCAAGGGCATCAAGACTGCCTTGGCCGAGGGTTATGGCAATGCTTTCTCAGCCATCTTCGACTCCAACCTTACCTCAATCATTACTGCCGTAATTCTTTACAACTTCGGTACTGGTCCTATCCGTGGTTTTGCCATGACACTGGGCATCGGTATTGTATGTTCGTTCTTTACTGCCGTATGGGTGAGCCGTATTGTGTTTGAGCACTTCCTCAACAAGGACAAGTGGCTTGGCCTTACCTTCACCACTGGCATGTCGAAGAATTTCTTGAGCAACGCCAACGTCAACTTTATGAAGATGGGCCGCCGCTCAATCTACGTGTTCATCATTGGTGCCGTTATCGCTATCGGCTTCCTGGCCACCCGTGGCCTGTCGAGCGGTATCGACTTTACCGGTGGTCGCAACTACGTGATAGAGTTTGAGCAGAAGGGTGTAACCCCCGAACAGGTGCAGAAGGCTGTGGCAGCCAAGGTTAATGCCAAGGATCCCAACGCCAGCGTGAGTGCCATTGCCATTACTACCACGAGCAATGCTGCTGTGCGTCTGTCAACCAACTACCGCATCGACGACGACAACGAGAGCATCGACCAGGATGTTGAGCACTTCATCTACGACGCTCTGCACGAGGCCAAGCTCATCAAGGCCGACTACAATACGTTTATCGACCGCGACAACCACACAGGTGGTTCAATCATCTCGGCCCAGAAGGTAGGTCCTACCGTGGCCAACGACATGGTGCGCGGTGCCATTACAGCCGTGTTGCTCTCATTGGCCGCCATCTTTGTTTACATTTTGATACGTTTCCGCAACGTGGCCTTCTCGGTAGGTTCGGTAGTAGCCCTTGTGTTCGACACACTGCTTGTGGTGGGTGTCTACTCAATTTGCTGGGGCTGGATAGGCTTCTCTCTCGAAGTTGACCAAACCTTTATCGGTGCCATTCTTACGGTGATAGGTTATTCTATCAACGATAAGGTGGTGGTGTTCGACCGTATGCGTGAAAATCTTCAGTTGCACCCGCGCATGAAGTACTTCGACTTGTTTAACATGTCGTTGAACAGCACGCTTACTCGTACGGTGATGACTTCGGCCACTACCTTCCTCGTGTTGTTGTGCATCTTTATTTTGGGTGGCGACAGCATTCGCTCATTCGCCTTTGCCATGATACTGGGTGTCATCTTCGGCACACTTTCATCTATTTTCCTTGCAGCGCCCATCGCTTATCGTACGCTGAGCCGCAAGCAGAAGGGTGAGGAGGAGAAGACTTGCTAATATGACAATTTGATAATGGGCTGACGCCGTGGTGTTACAGGTAGTAACGCTACGGCGTCAGTTTTGTTTGCGTATTAGTCCATTGTCCTCGGCGTCAGCCCTTATGTCCTTATGTTCTTATGTTCTTATGTTTACCGCGTTAGCGGCTGCCAAGCCACGCTATGGCGTGCGTATTTGTATGTCTGCGGGCATCGCTCGCTTTGGCCGCTGCGCGGAAAACATAAGAACAGAAGGACATAAGGCCGCTGCGCGGCTGACGGTCACGGACTATCGTCCGGGTGGCCTCAAGAGACATAAGGGCTGACGCCGAGGCTTTGAGGCGCTTACCGCGGGAACATAAGAACATAAGCTACATAAGAAACATAATTTGCAGTCTGGGAACTGCGTTCCAGACTATAAGAGATATAAGGGCTGACGCCGTAGCGTTACAAGTAGTAGCGCTACGGCGTCAGCCCTTATGTCCTTATGTTCTTTTGTTCTTTTGTTTACCGCGTTAGCGGCTGCCAGGCAGCGCTACGGCGTCAGCCCTTATGTCTCTTGAGGCCACCCGGACGTTAGTCCGTGGCCGTTAGCCGCGCAGCGGCCTTGTGTGTTTCTTATGTAAACTTATGTAACTTATGTTTTCCGCGCTAAGCGGCCAACACAAACGTTATATCTCCCGTGTTAGCGGCTGCCAAGCCACGCTACGGCGTCAGCATATTAGCACATTGACATATTAGTCCATTAGCATATTGCCGCAGTGGGTTCCTCCCACCATGCGGTCGAGGCCGAAGGCGTCCTGCCGCAGTTGCACGTGTTGCAACCCCTGTGCGGTAAACAGGCGGGCCGTGCCAGGGCCGTAGGCACTGTTGATTTCAACCAGCAGATGGCCGCCTGGCGAGAGACTGGCCTTGGCATGATGGCACAAGGCACGGTAAAAGCGCAAGGGGTCGGCGTCGGGCACAAACAAGGCCGTGTGAGGCTCGTGCTGTGTGACATGGGCCTCCATGGAGGATTGCTCATACTCGCAAATGTAGGGCGGATTGCTCACAATGATGTCGTAACACGCGGCCGCATCGGGCGGTGCCAGTATGTCGCGCAGCTCAAAGTGCACGTCGGCACCAAGCGTGCGCGCATTGTCACGTGCCACATTGAGTGCCTCGGGCGATATGTCCCAGGCCGTGACATCGGCATCGGGCAGCGCCAGTTTGAGGCTCACCGCTATGCAGCCCGAGCCTGTGCCGGCATCGAGCAGCCGCAAGGGCCGTCCCTCGGGGCGCGGCATCAGTCTTGCCACATCGGTGGCCCATGCCACAAGTTCCTCGGTTTCGGGACGCGGAATGAGCACAGCGGGCGACACGGCGAATGTGTGGCCGCAAAATGAGGCCTTGCCCAGCACATACTGCACGGGCACACCCTTGGTCAAAAGTTGGCACATATTGTTGAGGCGTGCGCGCTCATCTTCAGAAAATTGCCTAACTTTGTCGGCATAAATATCGGTACGGCTCACGCCGAATGCGTCCTCGTAGAGCATGAAGGCAATGGCGCGTGCCTCGCTCTCGCCGTAGAGTGGGGCAAGGCTTTGGCGCAGGGCTGTAAACTGGGTATCCATCAGTGTATATATTATAAGGTATATTATGCAAGTTAACGAACGATATATGCGCCGCTGCATAGAGCTGGCGCGCTACGGCCAGATGCACGCTGCACCCAACCCCATGGTGGGTGCTGTTATTGTGCATGGCGACCGCATCATAGGCGAGGGCTACCATGCCGTGTGTGGCAAGGGCCATGCCGAGGTGAATGCCATAGCCAGTGTGCGTGCTGCCGACCGTGCGCTGCTGTGCGACAGCACGATGTATGTGAGCTTGGAGCCTTGTGCCCATTATGGCAAGACGCCGCCTTGTGCCCGCTTGATAGTGAAGACGGGCATTCCGCGTGTGGTGGTGGGGTGTGTCGACCCCTTTGCCAAGGTGCAGGGCCGCGGCATAGCCATACTGCGTGAGGCTGGCGTTGAGGTGGAGGTGGGTGTGCTCGATGCTGAATGTCGTGCACTGAACCGCCGCTTTATAACGGCTCAGACCAAGCGCCGCCCTTACATTACGCTCAAATGGGCACGTTCGGCCGATGGTTTTATCGACCGCTGGCGCGACGAGGCTGAGGGCGAGGCTGCGGCGCGCTTGTCGTCGGAGGCGTCGCTCATGCGTGTGCACCAGTTGCGTGCCATGCACCAGGCCATACTGGTGGGGCATAACACGCTGCGCATGGACCGTCCGCAGCTTAATGTGCGCCATTGGGCGGGCAACCAGCCGCGCAGGGTGGTGCTGGGCCGTGTGGCCGAGGGCGAACTGCCTGCGGGGTGGTTGGCTTATGCCGACATTGATACGGCGCTGGCCGAATTGTACCGCACTGAGGGGGTGCAGTCGCTGCTGGTTGAGGGCGGGCAGCAGACGCTGCAGAGCTTTATTGACCAGGGACTGTGGGACGAGGCTTATGTGGAGCTTTCGCCCGTGGTGCTTGGCAGCGGTGTGCCCGAACCGCGTATGCCGGTGGGCGTGACGCTCAATGAGGAACACTACTTCGGTGCCACTGTGTGGCATTATACTGAGTAGGGGAGGGAGGTGAGTTCTGAGTTTTGAGGTTATAAGGTTATAAAGTAACCTTTGTGAGCAGGCCCCCCAAGCTCTAATGGGGGCGACGCGTCCCGCGTCGGTAGTTAAGGCAAAGCCCCCCACACAGTATTCGCGTGTGATTTGTGCTGCCTGTGAACATCTATTTGGTGTATGAGCATAGCGCATTTTCCCGACGCGGGACGCGTCGCCCCCATTAGAGGTAGGGGGGCTGCTCGCGAAGGTTACTTTATAACCTTGTAACCTCATAACCTCAGAACTCACTCAACCTCAGAACTCTCTGAGCATGGCGCGCATTTTCCCGACGCGGGACGCGTCGCCCCCATTAGAGGTAGGGGGCTGCTCGCGAAGGTTACTTTATAACCTCAGAACTCAGAACTCTCCCAACCTCAGAACTCATAACCTTCCTCTCTCAACCCTCGCACAAAGTTACAGAAAATAAATTCCAATACGTTACACTATTCATGCAAAAGATTTCACCCATCACGCGCAACCTGCTGCTAATCAATGTGCTGTGTTACCTGGTGCAGGCCGTAATGCGCACGCGCGGCATCGACCTGACCGAATGGCTCGGACTGCACTTTGCGCTGGCTGACAACTTTTATGTGTTTCAGCTGCTCACATACATGTTTCTGCACGGCAGTTTCACACATTTGTTTTTCAACATGTTCTCGCTGTGGATGTTTGGCGGACTGATAGAGCGCACTTTGGGGGCCAAACGCTTCCTTATATATTATATGGTGTGTGGCATAGGCGCCGGCATCTGTCAGGAACTGTGGCAAACGGCCGACTATTTTATTGAGGGCATGTATGCCTACGACATGGTGAATACGGGGTCGAGCCTCATGCCTATGGGGCTGTTCCTCAACCAGTGGACCACCATTGGTGCCTCGGGCGCCTGCTATGGTGTGCTGCTGGCCTTTGGTATGCTCTACCCCAATGAGCGCATCATGCTGCTGCTTCCGCCCATACCGATGAAGGCCAAATATTTTGTGGCGGGCTATGCTGCCATTGAACTGATATCGGCTTACGCCTCGAACGATAATATTGCGCACTTTGCCCACTTGGGCGGCATGCTGTTCGGGTGGTTCTTGTTGCGCTGGTGGCGGCGCCGTGCGCATAACCGGCAGACGGTGGGCGGCTGGCAGCGCTGGGACGACCGCACCAAGACGCACCGCACGCTGTGGCAGCGCATCAAGCAATGGCTCGGCATGCCGCAGACGGCAGCACCGGGCAATGCGCATCACACCGCTACGCGCGAGAGCGACTATGAGTACAACATGCGCGCCAAGCGTGAGGCGGAACGCAATGAGGCGCGTATGGACGAGATACTTGACAAGGTGCGCCGCTCGGGTTACGACAGTCTGACTACCGACGAGAAGCACGAGCTCTTCAGGCTCAGTCGCAAGTGATGTATGTGCGCTTTGCTTTGCTGTCGGAATGAGCTGCAAAGTGCCTGTTCGTGCTTTTGCCCTTACAGATAGGGCGTATATTACTGGATAGAGAATAGATTAAACAGAACTATGACTAAACTGCTCACCTTTTTGGCGTGGCTCGCGGTGCTCATTATGTGGGGCTGCGCAGCCACCGTGTATGTCAGTGCCGCCACCTATGGCAAGTATATAGCTGTGGTGGGGCTTGGCTTCCCCTTTTGTGTGGCAGCGGTGCTGGCAGTGGGCATGGTGTGCCTGCTGCTCAAACCGCGGCTGGTGTGGATACCCGTGGTGGCCCTTGTGGGCTGCTTTGGCTCGGTGCGCGACTACTTTCCGGTCAATTTGAGCTCGCCCCCGCCCAAGGGCACACTCAAGGTGATGAGCTACAACACGCTGGCCTTGGGCAATATGCGCATGTCGGACGATAGCGTGAACTATGAGGTGGTGCGCTACATCATAGACCAGCGGCCCGACATAGTGTGCCTGCAGGAGGTGTCGTTCCGCAACGACGAAGACCGCGGACGCATGACACGCTCGATGCGCCGCTATGGCTACCACTTCGAGACCATCTGGGTGGGTGAGAACCAGCTGGGCGTGATGGCCCGTATGCCCATTGCCGACAAGCGGGTGGTGTGCCACTCCAAGGGCAATGGCTTTGCCGCCTTCAGCCTTGTGCCGCGCCGTGGCGACACCATTACCGTGGTGTGTGCCCACCTGGAGTCGATGCACTTGTCGGGCGAGGAGCGCAGCGAGTATCATGAACTTGTAAAGTCGCCTACCAAGGCCGACAAGGTGCACGGCAAGTTGACGCTTGTGCGCAAGATTGCCACCGGTGGCTATGAGCGCGCCTTGCAGGCCGACACGCTGGCACAGTTTATTGACCGCCACAAGGGGCGCAAATTGATAGTGATGGGCGACTTTAACGACACGCCCATATCGTATGCCCACCACCAGGTGTGCAGCCGCCTGACCGACTGCTTCAGGGCCACGGGCAACGGCATAGGCCGCTCGTTTAACCGCGATGCCATATATGTGCGCATTGACAACATATTCTGCTCGTCGCACTTCAAACCTTATGCCATGCGCATCGACACGTCGGTTTCGTGGTCGGACCACTATCCCATGGTGGGCTATCTGAAGGAGCTTGGCTCGAAGTAGCGGGGCGCTTGCGGCATGGTTGACACGCCCAGGGGGCTGTAAAGACAATTTGGGCCGATTGGTGTGCCCGTAATGTCTTTTCAGCCCCCTGGTCTGTCGTTGGCAGAGGGGTTACGCTCCCTCCGTGTTGGTTATCAATGACATTGGCGTTTTGGGGTGAAGTAATAGGTGAAACGTGTGAACTGCGGGACGCAAAGTTGTCCGAAAGTTTTCCGAAAAAAACATTTTCGATTGCTTTTTTTGTTAGAAAGTTTGCCGTATCTTTGCCTTGCAATTAAGAAATAATTCCAACACGAAGGTTCGTTGGAGACGAAGCGCGGCCCGCAATGGCGCCACGTTAGATTAGGTGCACGCGATGTGTGTAACGCGTTGATAATCAGTAGGTTAACAATGTTGTGCAACACGCATTCGATGAAAAACAGCTGCGTGCGCTTACGGATAACACCCTCCCTGAATACTACTATTAAGGCATGCCTGCCACGAGATTGACGGGTAGGGAAAGTGTTTGTCATAACGGACAACTCTGATGACGGAGTTGTGCGAAAAGTTTTCCAAAACGGATAACTTTCTGCTCTTTGCGAACCTTTAGAAAAACCTATATTCCTGCCCCATGTGTACTGACAACTTTATCATTACCAAACGTAACGGCAAGACCGAGCCGTTGAGCATTGAGAAAATTAAATCCGCTGTGCTGAAAGCCTTTCAGTCGCGCCAAAAAGAGATAGATGCCGAGGCATTGAACCGCATCATGCAACGCCTGCGCTTTTGCAACGGCATGAGTGTGGAAGATGTGCAGAACCAGGTGGAAGTGGCCCTGATGGCCGAACACCACTATGAGGTGGCCAAGTCGTTCATGCTCTACCGCAAGCGTCATGAGGACGACCGCGAGACGGCCGACAAGTTGCGCTTCTTGATAAACTACTGCAACTCGGCCAACCCCGCCACTGGCTCGAAGTATGACTCAAACGCCAATGTGGAGAACAAGAACATAGCCACACTCATTGGCGAGCTGCCCAAACAGGGCTTTATACGCTTGAACCGCCGCCTGCTGTGCGACCGCATCAAGGAGATGTATGGCAAGGAGCTGTCAGACCGCTACCTTTACCTGCTCAAGAACCACTTTATATATAAGAACGACGAGACGTCGCTGGCCAACTATTGCGCCTCGATAACGATGTATCCGTGGTTGCTCAACGGCACCAAGGACATTGGCGGCAACTCTACAGCACCGACCAACTTGAAGTCGTTCTGCGGTGGATTTGTCAACATGGTGTTCATTGTAAGTTCAATGCTCTCGGGCGCTTGCGCCACTCCGGAGTTCTTGATGTACATGAGCCACTTCCTTGAGCTGGAGTATGGCACCGACTATTATGCCCATGCCGACAAGGTGGTTGACCTGTCAGCACGCCAGCGCACCATCGACAAGATTATTACCGACTGTTTTGAACAGATAGTATACTCTATCAACCAGCCTACGGGTGCGCGCAATTTCCAGTCGGTGTTCTGGAACATTTCGTACTACGACAAGTATTACTTTGACAGCATATTTGGCGAGTTCCGCTTCCCCGACGGTTCGCGTCCCTCATGGCCCGCACTCGACTGGCTCCAGCGCCGCTTCATGAAGTGGTTCAACCAGGAGCGCACCAAGGCGGTGCTCACCTTCCCGGTGGAGACGATGGCGCTGCTCTCGAAGGACGGCGACGTGATGGATACGGCGTATGCCGACTTTACGTCGGAGATGTATGCCGAGGGCCACAGTTTCTTTACCTACATGAGCGACAATGCCGACTCCCTGGCCTCGTGCTGCCGTCTGCGCAACGAAATTCAGGACAATGGTTTCAGTTACACGCTCGGAGCCGGCGGTGTGTCGACCGGTTCGAAATCGGTGCTCACTGTCAACCTTAACCGCTGTGTGCAGCAGGCTACCCGCGAGGGACGCTCATACGTGGAGTATCTTGACGATGTGATAGACCTCATGCACAAGGTGCAGCTGGCTTATAACGCCAACCTCAAGGACTTGTTGGACAAGGGTATGCTGCCGCTGTTCGATGCTGGCTATATCAACATCAAGCGCCAGTATCTGACCATTGGTGTGAACGGTATGGTGGAGGCTGCCGAAAGTCTTGGCATCACCATTTCGGACAACAAGGAGTATGAGGAATTTGTAGGCAACATATTGGGCCTGATTGAGGGTTACAACCGCAAGTACCGCTCAAAGGACGTGATGTTTAACTGCGAGATGATTCCGGCCGAGAATGTGGGTGTGAAGCATGCCCGCTGGGACCGCGAGGCTGGCTATTATGTGCCGCGCGACTGCTACAACTCTTACTTCTACGTGGTTGAGGACCCCAATACCGACATCATTGAGAAGTTCCGCCTGCATGGCCGCCGCTTTATAGAACACCTTACGGGTGGTTCGGCCTTGCACATGAACCTTGACGAGCACTTGAGCCAGCCGCAATACCGCCAGTTGCTGCGCGTGGCTGCCAAGGAGGGTTGCAACTACTTTACGTTTAACATACCTAACACGTTGTGCAACGACTGTGGCCACATTGACAAGCACCACTTGCACAAGTGCCCCAAGTGCGGGTCGACCAACCTCGACTATCTGACCCGTATCATTGGCTACTTGAAGCGTGTGTCGAACTTCTCGCTCGACCGCCAGAAGGAGGCCGGCCGCCGCTACTACCAGAAGGTGGAGGCTTAAAGCGGTGAGGACGGCTTTAATATGAACAAGCATGGGCTGCCTGAAGCCCAATGAGCCCATAGCCCAGAGTGCCGCTCGGCTGCCTTGGACTATGGGCTCATTATCTTAATATTGCTGTTTGGGTAAAACGCAAGCACTAATGGGGGCGTTTTATAGAACAGCAATAGTTCTTTAGCGCATTATCTGCACATTACTACTACTATGCTCAAATATTACAACTACGACATTGTATTTCAAGAATATCCCGACGAGGTGACCCTTGCCATCAATCTGACCATGTGCCCCAACCGCTGTGTGGGTTGCCACAGTGCCTACCTGCGCGAGGACATAGGCGAGGAACTGACCCATGAGCGCCTGACGGCTCTGATAGACTCGTATGACGGCACCATAACCTGTGTGGGCATACAAGGCGGCGACAACGACCCCGAGGCCGTGCTGGCCATAGGGCGATACATTAAGCAACACTATGAGGGCCGCTTGCGCACAGGGTGGTATTCGGGTCGCACGTGGCTGCCCGATGCCGCCACCCTTGCCGCCAGTCTGGACTATGTAAAGACCGGTCCCTATTCGGCCAAATTCGGTCCGCTCTCATCGCCCACCACCAACCAGCGCTTTTGCCGCGTTGAGGCCGACGGCACACTGACCGACATGACGCAACGCTTCAAAAAGAAGGGGGTGAATGACTGACATGACACACACCACAGAACAAGTGCAGGATTACATGGCCCGTGTGCCCAAGAGCCTTGTGCGGTACCTTGAGGACGAGGTGCTGCCACAGTACGACCACTTTGACCCGGCCCACCAGCGCGACCATGCCCGCAGTGTGATGCAGCGCAGCATGGCCATGGGGGCGCACTATGCCGACACCGATGCGGGCATGTTGCTCACGGCGGCAGCCTGTCACGACCTTGGTCTGTGCGAGGGGCGTGCGTGTCACCACCTTGTGTCGGGGCGCATTGTGAGGGCCGACCAACGGTTGCACCAATGGTTTGACGGGGCGCAGATTGAGTTGATAGCTGAGGCCGCCGAGGACCACCGCGCATCGGCCAATCGTGCGCCGCGCACCATTTATGGCATGATAGTGGCCGAGGCCGACCGCCTGATAGACCCCTTGGTGTCGATGCGCCGCGCGGTGCAGTATGGCTTGGCCAACTATCCGGAGCTCACGCGTGAGCAGCACTACCAGCGTATGGTTGCCCACTTGCACGAGAAATATGCCGAGGGTGGCTACTTGCATTTGTGGTTGCCCGAAAGCCCCAACGCGGCCCCGCTGGCCGAACTGCGCCGCATGATGGCTGATGAGCCGCTGATGCGCCAAACGTTTGACCTGTTGTGGCAGCAGGAGGTGCAGTAGCGCAAGCACTAAGCGCTACCACCAAACGCAAGCACAAAACGCTATCTCTAATGGGGGCGACGCGTCCCGCGTCGGTGATAGTGCAGCTGTTGCTTAGTGGGTTTTGTGTGTCTTTTCTTTTTATTTTCCCGACGCGAGACGCGTCGCCCCCATTAGATAGAGGTAGCGTTTGTTGGTGGCATTTTGTGCTTGAAGAAACGCAAGCACTAATGGGGGCGTTTTTGACGAATATTGTTACTATACCAACTAAAATAATGCCTAACTCTAAAATTAGCATTGTTGCAACCATTCTCGTATTAGAAAAGCAACTATATTTGCAACAGAAGTTTAATTAGTACAGATAAAAAACAACGCTGATAATATTTCTTCATTCTATCATTAGTGGTGCGGATTGACTTCCACGCCACTAAACCATGTTTCGCCACTTAAAACCAATAAAAAAATGACAGCAAAGGAAATCGTTTATTATACTTTCAAGTACGGGCCTTTAGGGCCAAGTGAAATAAGCAAACTAAGAAGAAAATACACCTTGCTATCAGACAAATCTAAGGAAGTCAAAGGGTGGAATACACTCGACAAATACATCAATTCGCACATCAAGCCCATCCCCTACGGAATGATTGTTTGTGGCGCACTATGTGCTATCTGTTTTCTCGCCAGCATTGGCTCTGTATTCCTCGTCTCTGCCTGTGGGTGGGGTGGTGCAGTAGGCTATGCGGCACTTCTGTTCGTTGTTCTATACATAGCCTCTATTTACTTCTACCAGAGGTTCTATTGGTACGAAATGCCTAAGTATAACATCGAATACAGATAACACACACCATCATGACTATAATTACTATTATTTGCGTCCTTATTATTGCAGCACTCTTTTTCGGGGGTCTCTGGTATATTGCAGCACTCATCATCGGCATTCCGCTCGCCTATGGTTTGCACAAATTGCTCATGATGTTCTTCGCTGACTATTTCAAGAAGAAACTTCAGAAATACTGCGAAAAGAAAGGGCTGAAGTTCGACCTTGACGAACTTCCTGACGACTAAATTGTCAGCTTCGCTTAAAATGTGCCTCGGCAGCCGCTAACGCGGGAGACAGAAGAAAATAAGGACATAAGAACAGAAGGCGTAGCGTGTATTGGCCGCTTAGCGCGGAAAACATAAGGAGCATAAGTTTACATAAGATACACAAAAGGCCGCTGCGCGGCTGACGGCCACGGACTAACGTCCGGGTGGCCTCAAGAGACATAAGGGCTGACGCCGTAGCGTTTTACAAGTTATTGCTGTATGGTGAAACGTAAATATGCGAAAGTACTCAAGCACCAAACTCAAGCACTAAACTCAAGCACCAAACGCAAGCACTAATGGGGGAGACGCGTCTCGCATCGGGAAAAATGCAATGTTCATATATTTAATAAAGGCTCACAGACAGCGCTAATTACACGCCTGTCTGTGAGCCTTTGCCTTAATGCCCGACGCGAGACGCGTCGCCCCCATTAGAGGTTGCGTTTTGTGGTTGCGTTTTGTGGTAGCGGTATCTTTACTATACTACAAATACTTTACTTGCCGAGTATCTTACATCTTACACTAACTCGTTGCAACTCATTGACTGTCAATGCTTTACTCAGTGTAAGATGTTACAAATTCCACCTACACGCAACCTACACAACTCACATGTTGCCACACGGACAAGCACGGGAGAAAGATGTCACGGCATAGGGGAGCAGAAAGGTCTGTTGCTCCGACAAATTGTTCTGCGTCCCTATGCCGTATTATCTACTGCATACGTCCAAACTGACTGCGTGACAGGGGGTGAGGTGTGTAAGATGTATGCAGGAGTGTGTAAGATACTTTGAAATCATCTTACACTCTTGAAATCTCTGTATATCAACTTGTTACGTACAAAAAGTGTAAGATGACAGTAAAAGTACATACACTCGTTTATAGGTAGGCTGACGGGGAGAGAATAAATATAATGCTACCACTAATGGGGGCGACGCGTCTCGCGTCGGGATTTTTCAGTAGCCTCGGGACGCATCGGGATTAAGGCAAAGGCTCACAAACAGACGTGTAATTAGCGCTGTTTGTGAGCCTTTATTATTTAATGTATGAACATTGCCTTTTTCCCGACGCGGGACGCGTCGCCCCCATTAGAGGTTGCGTTTGGCAATTAGCACATTGCTATATTAGCACATTAGCCACACGTTACCGCATTCACGCGATAGTTTCGCCCTTGAGTGTGGCACTTGAGGCGTCGGTGATGCGTACGCGTGCATACTGCCCGGGACGATAATTGCCGCGGTCGAACACCACCACCTTGTTTTGCTCGGTGCGTCCGAAAAGTTGCTCCTTGGAGCGCTTGCTCACACCCTCAATCAGCACCTCGTACTCCTGGCCTATGCAACGCTGGTTGCTCTCGGCGCTCAGTTCGTTTTGCAGCGCGATAAGCTCCTCAAGACGGCGTATTTTCACCTCCTCGGGCACATCGTCGGGCAAGTGGCGTGAGGCGTAGGTGCCGGGGCGCTCGCTATATTTGAACATGAATGACGAGTCGTAGCCACACTCACGCATGAGCGAGAGCGAGAGCTGGTGGTCCTCTTCGGTTTCAGAGCAGTAGCCGGCAAAGATGTCGGTGCTCAGGCCGCAGTTGGGAATGATGCGGCGTATGGCAGCCACGCGGTCGAGGTACCATTCGCGTGTGTACTTGCGGTTCATGAGTTTAAGTATGCGGTTGGAACCGCTCTGCACGGGCAGGTGAATGTGTCGGCACACATTAGGCTCCTCGGCAATGACGCGCAGAGTGTCGTCGCTCATGTCCTTGGGGTGGCTTGTGCTGAAACGTATGCGCATGGTGGGCACGGCGCGGGCCACAGTGCGCAGCAGTTCGGGAAATAGCAGGTCGGTGCCGTCCTCGCGGTGCCAGCAGTACGAGTTGACGTTCTGGCCCAGCAGTGTCACCTCCTTGTAGCCGTGGCTTTCAAGGTCGCGCACCTCGGTGAGTATGCTTTGCACGTCGCGTGAGCGCTCGCGTCCTCGGGTGTAGGGCACGATGCAATAGTGGCAAAAGTTGTTGCAGCCGCGCATGATGCTCACAAAGCCCGATATGCGGCTTCCGCAGTAGCGCTCGGGCACAATGTCGCGGTAGGTTTCGGTAGTGCTCAGCTCAATGTCGATGGCCTTGTTGCCCACTTCGGCCTGTGCTATGAGGTCGGGCAGGCTGAGGTAGGCGTCGGGTCCGGCCACGAGGTCGACACCATGCTCGTTGAGCAGCCCTTCCTTTACACGTTCGGCCATGCAGCCCAGCACACCGATGATGAGTTTGCGGCCCTTGCGGCGCATGGCGTTGAGGGCCTCGAGGCGGTGTATGATTTTTTGCTCGGCATTGTCGCGCACCGAGCATGTGTTGAGAAATACAGCGTCGGCCTGGTCCAGACTTTCGCAAGGCTCGTAGCCGGCCATTTTCATGACAGAGGCCACCACTTCGCTGTCGGCCACATTCATCTGGCAGCCGTATGTTTCGATATAGAGATGTTTCATGTGTGTGAATATTACGCGTTGGCGGATTTCTTGGTTGACTCGTCAACCTGAAATTCCGCCAACGGTTTTGCGTTATTGTTATTTGCGTCCGAAGTCGGCCGGCACCTCGCCCCAGCGTTTCGTCTCCCACTTGATGATGGGAATGTCGCTGTAGTCGTGTGTGCGCAACCACTGTTCGGCGCGCTCAATGAGTTGGAACAGTTGTTCGGTGCGTGGGGTGCGCTCCAGTTTGGTGCGGCATTTGCGGGCCTTTACCCACAGTAGCGCGTTGCGGCTGTCGGTGTAGATGGTCATGGTGCGGCCGCGCTGCTTGAGCAGTGCCAGTGCATGCACTATGGCCAGGAACTCGCCAATGTTGTTGGTGCCGTGCACTGGGCCGTAGTGAAATATCTGTTGCCCGGTGGCCAGATACACGCCGCGGTACTCCATGGGGCCCGGGTTGCCCGAGCAAGCGGCGTCCACGGCCAGGGCGTCGGCCTTGACCTCGGGTGGCAGCGGCAGCACGGTGTCGTGTCGCCAGTCGGGTGGGGGCGGCGGACAGCCTTTTGGGCCGGCAGCAGGCTTGTAGCTGCGGGTGTCGGCAGGCTTTTCGGCATTGTCTGCACCTTGGCTGGCGGCATGGGTTGCACCGCTCGTGCTGTTGGGCTCGGGAGTGTTGGCAAAGGCCGCTTTGGCCTCGTCCTCACTCTTGAATGATTTGAACAGGGCACAAGGAAAGCCCGCCACTTGTTGTTGGCAGGCTTCCCATGTGCGGTAAATGCCCGGCTCGCGGCCGCGCCACACTACGTAGTATTTGGGGGTTGATGACATGAGGCTGTGTTAGTTGTTAATGGGCTACTACGACGGCCGTCAGTATATATTTTGACACGTCAAAGCAGTAATCGCTGAGTTTTCCCCACATACACGACCTACTTATTACATGCGCTCGGGCATTTCGATGCCCAGCAGTCCCATGCCCAGACGCACCACTTTGGCCACGTTGCGCGAGAGCACAAGGCGGAAGAGCTGCTTTTTGGCATCGGGCTCGCGCATGATGCTGAAGTCGTGGTAGAACTGGTTGTACTCCTTAACCAGCTCGTAGCAGTAGTTTGCCACGGCAGCGGGCTGGTATTCGGTGCCAGCCTGGCGCACCACAGCGGCAAAGTCGGCTATGTGCTGAATGATTTCCTCCTCCTTGGTCGAAATCTCCACGTCGGCAGGCAGTGTGTCGGGAATGTTGATGCCGGCATCGGCAGCCTTGCGCAGGATAGAGCGTATGCGGGCATAGGTGTACTGTATGAACGGGCCCGTGTTGCCGTTGAAGTCGATACTCTCCTCGGGGTTGAACAGCATGTTTTTGCGGGCGTCGACCTTGAGCAGGAAGTATTTGAGGGCGCCCATGCCCACGATGCGTGCCACCTCGTTCTTTTCGTCCTCGGTCATGTCGGGGTTCTTGTTAGCCTCGTCAATGGTTTGGCGGGCCTGGGCTATCATGCCGGCCACCAGGTCGTCGGCGTCGACCACCGTACCCTCGCGGCTCTTCATTTTGCCGTTGGGCAGTTCCACCATGCCGTATGAAAAGTGTACCAAGCTCTTGCCCCACTCAAAGCCCAGGCGGTCGAGCAGTATTGAGAGCACCTGGAAGTGGTAGTTCTGCTCATTGCCCACCACATACACCATCTTGTTGATGGGGAAGTCCTGGAAGCGGAGTTTGGCCGTACCAATGTCCTGTGTCATGTACACACTGGTGCCGTCGGCGCGCAGCAGCAGTTTTTCGTCAAGTCCGTCCTTGGTAAGGTCGGCCCATACCGAACCGTCGTCCTTGCGGAAGAAAAGGCCCTTTTTCAAGCCTTCCTCAACGGCTTGTTTGCCCACGAGGTAAGTGTCGCTTTCGTAGTAAATCTTGTCAAAGCTTACGCCCAGAGCCTTGTAGGTCTCGTCAAATCCGGCATACACCCACTCGTTCATCTTGCGCCACAGGGCACGCACCTCGGGGTCGCCAGCCTCCCACTTTACGAGCATGGCGTGCGCCTCCTTAATGAGCGGACTCTCCTTTTCGGCCTTGGCCTTGGCATCGTCGGCAGTCATGCCCTCAGCCTCAAATTTAGCCTGCAGCTCCTTCACCTCGGCACGGTAGTGCTTGTCAAAGGCCACATAGTAGTCGCCAATCAGGTGGTCGCCCTTCTTGCCGCTGCTTTCGGGTGTTTCGCCGTTGCCATATTTGAGCCATGCCAGCATCGACTTGCAGATGTGTATACCGCGGTCGTTCACAATGTTGGTTTTCACCACGCGGTTGCCGTTGGCCTCTATTACGCCGGCCAAGGCCCAGCCCAGCAGGTTGTTGCGCACATGGCCCAGGTGCAGGGGCTTGTTGGTGTTGGGCGATGAATATTCAATCATCACCAGCGGACTGTCGGCCGTGGGGTGTGTAATGCCATATTCGGCATTAGCGTCGATATCGTTGAGCAGCCCAATCCACTGTGCGGGAGCAATGACAAGGTTAAGAAAGCCCTTCACCACATTAAAGCCTTGCAGCAGTGTGGTGTTGTCTTTGAGCCATTGGCCAATTTCCTGTGCTGTGTCCTCAGGCTTTTTGTGCGAAATGCGCAACAAGCCGAAAACCACCAGTGTGAGGTGTCCTTCAAATTCTTTCTTAGTCTTTTGCAGAGCCACTTGCGCGGCAGTGATGTCCTGCCCGTAGAGCGCCTTCACGGCCTCAATGACAGCGTTGGTGAGTTGTTGTTCTATTTTCATTGTAGTGTAGTGTTTGCTATTGAAAAGTGTAGTGCTGGCAAGCGTTGTGGTTATCTTCCGAGCCAAGCCTCAGGGTTGAGGCGGGCCGTTTCCTTGCGCAACTGGAAGTGCAGTGTGCTGTTGCCCGAGGCGTCGGTAGCTACCGTGCCAAGCGTTTGTCCGGCCTGCACGTCCTGGCCGCGTCGCACCGAGGTAGAGCTCAAGTTGCAGTAAACCGACATGTACGAGCCGTGTCGCACAATGATGTTGTAAAGTCCGCCTACGGTAAATATGGCCGTCACCTCGCCCTTGAACACGGCGCGTGCCTGTGCTCCGGGGTGTCCGGTAATGTTGATACCCTTGCTGTCGAGTTGCACGCCCTTTAGTCCCGCCACACTGTATGAGCCATAGTGGCGCGTAATGGCATAGCTGCCCGTAATAGGCATGGGCAGTCGGCCGCGGCTACCGGCAAAACTGTTGTTGATGGCGCGGTCGGCATTGCTCTCGGCAAATGCGGGAGCCGTGCTCGTCTCCACCGGTTGGGTATACGTGTGCCTTGGTTTCGTGCCAGTTTTTGTGGCATTCCGTTTGGTGTTGCTCCTCGTGTTGCCCGATGCCGTTGTTTTGGTGCCAGCCTTGTTAGTCTTGACCCCATTCTTGGCAGCCGCCTTCTTGGCGTTGGCCGCTGCGGTAGCCTTGCGTTTCGCCTCGGCACGTTCGCGTGCGGCCTGTTCGCGTTGCGCCTTGATTTTGGCCTGCCGTGCCAGTTCGGCCTTGCGTCTGCGTTCAGCCTCGGCCTTGCGTCGGCGTTCGGCGGCAGCAATCTCCTGTTGTATCAGTTGGTCAATGCGGGCATCGAGCGCGGCAGCCTTTTTGCGTTGTTGCGCAATCGAGGCCTGCAGTTCGGCCTGCCTTTTGTTCAGTTCGTTCACCACCTGTTGGCGTTCTTGCTGTTGGCCTTGCAGCTTGCGTTGTTCGGCCTGTCCTTCGCGCAGCAAACGGTTCTTCTCGGTTTTCACGCCAAGCAGTTCGTTGCGTTTGGCCTGCACTTGCGCCTCCTTCTGCCGTATGATTTCGGCCTGAGCGCGTTGGTAGCGGCTGAAACTGCTCAGGTAGCGCAGGCGGCGGTACATCTGCTTAAAGTTCTTGGCCGACAGAATAAACTGCCACTTCGACACCTGCATGCGGTTGTGAAATATGTACGACACTGAGCGCTGATAGCGTCGTTTGCACACAGCCAAGTCGGCCTCGAGCAGTTTCAGCTGGCGCTCAAGTCCGCTGATGGTGGTAGCCACCTCGGTCAGTTCGGCATGAATGCCGTTCACATACTTTTGTTGTCCTTCAATCTGCACGTTAATCACTTGCAGGTTGGCCAGTTGCGAGTTGACGTCCTTTTTGGTGGACTTCAGCATGTGCTCTTGGTTGGCAATTTTCTTTTTCAGCGACGTCTGTTCACGCTGCAGCGAACGTATTTTCTTATTCGTCTGTGCGGGGAGTGCCAGCGCTGTGCCAAGGAGCAATATGCAGAGTAATATGCGGTACATTTACTAATGAGTTAATGAGGTAATGTGCTAACCCGTTGACGGAAATTCTGGTTAACGGGTTAACAAGTTGACAGGTTAACGAGTAAGTATGCTAAACGTTACATTCCCAGTTGTCCCAGCACCTGTTGCACGCTGCGTTGCGTGTATTTGGCAGATACTGTGGTGCGCGTGTCAAATGAGGCATCAGCCTTAAGGCTCGACAGACTCAGGGCCAGCGTTATATCCTTTTTGCCCGTACCCGTCACCGCCATGCGCATCTGCGTGGGGAAGGGGCGTCCGCCAAACTGCTCAAAGCCGTCGTAGTTAAAGGCAAACTCGCCCTTCTCGGCAGCATTGTTGCTGCGCACTTGCAAGCGTTGAATGGTGTTGGCCTGCGGGTCGGCATAAAAGTGGTAGGCCAGTTTCGGCGTATTCTTCGGCGTCAGTACGTTAAGCCCGGCCTTTTGCACCAGTTCAAAGCGCCCCAGCCCTTCGGCCGAAAGCGTGTGCTGGCCCGGAATGAACAGCTCGTTCCAAAACAGCGATTGCAAGGCATAAAAGTCGAGCCCTGCCTGGCGCAGAAAACTCACCTCGCCATATTTGGCACGCACAAACTGCTTGTTCATGCGGTCAACCACCAGCACATCGTTGGGCGTAAACTCCATCAGGCCCACCTCCATGCCGAGAAAGCGCAGTGAGAGACGTATCACATCGTTGCGCTTCATCTGCAACTTGCCGTTCACGCTCAGGTCCTTGCCACCCACACCGCTCAGCCTTACCTTCGTGCTCGCCGTCACGCCCTGTTGGCTAAGGTGCATGGCAGCCACCTTTTTCACACTGGCCAGGGCAGCCGTGTTATTCGTAATATGCGTAGTCTTGGTTGAGGCCGACGTGTTCGTGTCGGGAGTCTTCACCGCGCTCTTGCTCGAGCGGCAGGCCGTCAGTGTAAGTGCCACGAGGGCTATGTATAGATAACACTTCATCTTTGAAAAGTTGTGTATGTGTTTTAGTGAGTGTGTAAAGTGGTGGGGCGGGGGAGCGAGTTGCCCCCTTCAGTCCCCGTCAGCGGGTGCGCCGTGTACGGTACAATTTGCGCTGCACCCGCCGTTTCGCAGTCCGGTCGGTAGTCAGCGACAGCGCCTTGCGCCAGTAGCCAAATGCTGCGTGACGGTTGCCCGCACTGTAAGCAATGTCGCCCGCGTGTTCAAATATCGACGCATTCTCGGCCACCTCCTCGGTGTACCGCAGCGCCTCCTTTATATATATGTCAGCCTGTGCATATTGCTTTTTCAAGTACAATATCCAGGCATAAGTGTCAAGATACACTGCATTGTCGCCTTCAGCCTCCACAGTGCGGCGGCTCATGCGCTCCGCCTTGTCAAGCTGCCGCCTGTCAATGCTCAGAAAGTAGGCAAAGTTGTTCAGGCACAACAAGTTGTTGGCGTTGTACGCCAGCGCATGGTCATAGGCCGCATAAGCGTCCTCCTTCAGTCCCACGCCGTGCATCACATCGCCCATCAGCGCATACACATCGCTCGCCAGCTCGCGGTCGGTGCTCTCGTCAATGCGTTCCACCCCGTGCTGCAACTGGCGTATTGCCTCGTGGTCGCGCCCCATGCGGTACAGCGCCGTACCCTCGTAGTAGTAAAACGTCAGTTCGGCCGGGTCATACAGCTCACCCTCGCGGCAGGTAGCGGCCACCTGGTCCATATTGTTGCGTTGCAGCATAATCCGCAATATTTGCAAGCGCGCTTTAGTATAGTCCGGTTCAATGCTCAGTATCGTGTGCATGGCCGTAAGCAGCGAGTCGTCGGGCATGCGCTTCTCTACCATGTAGTCAGCCAGCATCTCCGCCATGTCGCGGTTCTCCTGCGGCTCCGCCAGCGCCTTTCTGAACAGGGCCAGCACCGGAGCCGCATCGCCCCCGTTGCGCACATTGTCCACCGCAAAGCCACGCATAGCCTCAAGCCGTGCCCCGCTTTGCGTGCGCGGGTTGAGCACCACCCGGTTCAGCAGGTCAAGGTAGAGCGAGTCTGCCCCCGCCGCCTTGTAGTATGCCAGTAGCGAAATCTGCGCATAGCTGTTGTCAGGTTCTGCCGTCAGCACATCGCGGTATATGTCAAGAGCCTGCTCGTGGTAGCCGTGCTGGTCATACAAGTCGCCCAGCAACACACGGTAGCGCAGGTCGTAGGGATATTCGGCACACAAGTCCTCAATGGCCTGATAGGCATGTTCGTCGTCCTTCATGGCCAGATACGTCTGAAACTTCTCCATACTCAGCGGTTCGCTGCGTCCGTCAAGCTTTTCAAGCCGCTCGATGGTACGTATGGCTCCGGCGTAGTCGCCGCTCGTTTTGTATAGCCATATCAAGGTCGAGAGCGTCTCCTCATTCTCTTTGTTCTCAGCTATCTCCTCATACAGGTTGATAGCCTCGGCAAACTTTGCGCTGTTGGCCAGATAGGTGGCCAGTGTCTCCTTAAAGTAGCAGTTGCCTGGTTCAAGCTTCACCGCCCGCCGCAGCAGCGTGTCACCCTGTGCCCGGCTCAGCGTGTCCGAGTACATGGAGTACGACAATTTCAGCACCCCCATCTCATACAGTGCCTCAGGTGCGTCAGGCCTTATTTTGAGTGCCGCGTCAAGCAATTCATATTCAGCGTCAATGTGCTCCGCCTCCTTTTGCCGTATAGCCTCCAAAAACAAGGCGTCAAATCGCCGTCCGGCAGCATAGTTCACCTGTGTGGCCACCCCCGTGTGCTGTTGTCTGTTGGGCTTAACCCCCTTAGGCGCCGTCATAGCCACCGTGTCGGGCTTGACCAACGGTTTTGCCGTGTGGCACGCCGTCAGCACGCCGCTTGCCATAGCCAGCAACAGCACGCCGCACCAATGCAGCAAGGCCGGGGACCAACTCGTCCTCGGCTTGTGCCATTCAGGTATGTACGACGTCTGTTTCACTGTTCGTTTATGGGGGGGGTAAGTAAAGAAGAGGGGACTTCATGAGGGGGCATTTTAAGTTGCCTGAAACGCGCTGAAAGAAAGCGCAAGCTCTAATGGGGGCGACGCGTCCCGCGTCGGGATAGAGGAGGGAAATACGAACTCTGCTTAACAATAGCAGCATCTTTTCCCGACGCGAGACGCGTCGCCCCCATTCGAGGTAGCGTTTGGTGCTTTTGGCCTTTCAACTTGTCACCCCGTCAACCAAGATTATATCACTGTTTGCCAGTATGCCCAAATCCGCCGTCGCCGCGTTCCGTACTGTCAAGCGCCTCCACAGCCTCCCATTCAGCCTGTTCGTAGCGGGCAATCACCAGTTGGGCAATGCGGTCGCCATCGGCAATGTTAAAAGGCGTGTCCGACAGGTTCACCATTATCACCCCAATCTCGCCGCGGTAGTCGGCATCAATTGTGCCGGGCGTGTTGAGCAGCGTGATGCCATGCTTCAAGGCCAGTCCCGAGCGCGGTCTTACTTGGGCCTCATAGCCCTCGGGCAGTGCAATGCTCAGTCCTGTGGGCACCAGCCGGCGTTCCATCGGTTGCAGCGTGATGCCCTCCTCCAGGTTGGCACGCAAGTCAAGCCCCGCGCTCAGTGCAGTGGCATACTGTGGCAGAGCGTGGTGCGAGCGGTTCACTATTTTAATCTTCATACTGATATATTACTTCGTAAATGAGTGCATCGTGGGCTACAACAGCCCTATGATAGTGCAAAAGTAGTGATTTTGGGGCAAACTTGTCCGCTTATAGCGTGTTTTTCAATAAATTTGCCACACCTTTGTGTGGTGACAGCACATGACGCAAACCACACCATCATTCCACACATTCAAGAGCAACATGAACTGGCAAAATCTCATATCGTCAAAACGCCTTGGTAAGGAGGCTGAGGCCAAGCCCCTCGAGGAGCGCCGCACCGAGTTCCAGCGCGACTACGACCGCCTTATATTTTCTGCCGCCTTCCGCCGCATGCAGAACAAGACACAGGTGTTTCCGCTCCCCGGCAGCGTGTTCGTACACAACCGCCTCACCCACAGCCTCGAGGTGTCGAGCGTGGGCCGTTCGCTTGGCACCGATGTCAGCCGCGAGCTCATAGCCCGCCACCCCGCATTGGCCAACACCGAGGTCACCGGCATGGGGGCTATAGTCAGTGCCGCCTGTCTGGCTCACGACATGGGCAATCCGCCCTTTGGCCACTCGGGCGAGCGGGCCATACGCACCTACTTCAGCGAGGGGCGCGGAGCACGTCTGCATCAGCTCGTCACCCCCGACGGCAAACGCCTCTCCGAGGCCGAATGGCTCGACATGACACGTTTCGACGGCAATGCCAACACCTTTCGCCTGCTCACCCATCACTTCAATGGCCGGCGTCCGGGAGGCTTTGTCATGACCTACGCCACCCTGGCCTCTATTGTCAAATATCCCTACGGCTCCGATGCCGCAGTGCGCAAACCCAAATTCGGCTTTTTCGAGGCCGAGCGCACCACCTACCTCCACATAGCCGACGCCCTCGGTCTCAAACGCTTGCCCGACCTCCCCGGCGGCATCATACGTTATGCCCGCCATCCCCTGGTCTACCTTGTCGAGGCTGCCGACGACATCTGCTATGAGATAATGGATATTGAGGACGCCCACAAGCTCCGGCTCCTTTCCGACGAGCAAACCATGGAGTTGTTCCTCGCCTTTTTCGAGCCCGCCGAGCGCGAGCGTCTGCGCAGCCGTTACACGCCCGACACCGATGTCGACGACCAGATAGTTTACTACCGCTCCTGCGTCATCAATGCCCTTGAGCGAGCCTGTGTGCGCATCTTTGTCGACAACGAGCAAGCCATACTCAACGGCACCTTCGAGGGCTCGCTCATCAGCCATTTGCCGCCCCTTTTGCACAACGCCTACCACCAGTGCGAGCAGGTGGCTGCCACACGCATTTACCGTTGCCACGAGGTTACCGATGTCGACCTCGCCGGTTACCACATCATCTACACCTTGCTCGAGCTCATCACCGATGCCGTCATGGCCCCCGACAAGGCCTATTCACAGTTGCTTTTGCAACAAGTGTCCACGCAGTACGAGGTGCACGCCTCACGCGAGGGCGACCGTCTCATGGCTGTGCTCGACTACCTCAGCGGCATGACCGATGTATATGCCCTCGACCTCTACCGCAAAATCAACGGCCACTCGCTGCCGAGTGTGTAGCTTGTTGATGTGCTAATGGGCTGACGCCGTAGCGTTGCTTGGCAGCCGCTAACGCGGGAGACATAAGAGCATAAGTATATCGTTTGTGTTAGCCGCTAACGCGGAAAACATAAGGACATAAGAACAGAAGAACATAAGATATAACGTTTGTGTTAGCCGCTTACCGCGGGAACATAAGAACATAAGCTACATAAGAAACATATAAGGCCGCTGCGCGGCTGACGGCCACGGACTAACGTCCGGGTGGCCTCAAGAGACATAAGGGCTGACGCCGTAGTATTACATATAGTAACGCTACGGCGTCAGCCCTTATGTCCTTATGTTCTTATGTTCCCGCGGTAAGCGCCTTAAAAGCCTACCCCTCGGCGTCAGCCCTTATGTTCTTGAGGCCACGCGGACGATAGTCCGTGGTCTTCAGCCGCGCAGCGGCCTTATGTCCTTATGTTCTTATGTCCTTTTGTTTCCCGCGTTAGCGGCTGCCAGGCCACGCTACGGCGTCAGCCCATTAGCATATTAACACATTAGCAGCCCATCAGCCCATCAGAGAGTTCCCTCCCTCCCTCCTCAGCGGGTAATTACCGCGCAGCCTTTCAAAGTCATCAGGGCATTGTTTCAGCGCCACACTGTCGCGCACAGGGTCATAAAGCCGCAGTTCCGGTGCAAGCAAATGCCCCACCCCCTCAGGGTAATAAGCAAACCCCTCAGGCAACTCAGGCGCCGACACTGCCTCGAAAGCAGACGCGTCCAATCCAAAATGCCCCGCCACAGCCTCCAAACTCATTCGCGTACCGTTAGCCTTGCCGTCAGCGCTGTAACCCGCAATGTGCGGTGTACCCACAAACACCATGTCAAGCAATTCACGGTCAATGCCAGGCTCATGCTCCCAAGTGTCAATCACTGCCGTGCGCACACGTCCGGCCTTCATGGCAGCCTTCAGCGCAGCAGTGTCCACCACCTCGCCGCGACTACTGTTAATCACCACAGCCCCCTTGCGCAACTTGCCAAAAAACTCCCGTCCTGCCAAGTGGAACGTAGGATAAGGCTGAGGCTCACGCGTCAGCGGCGTATGAAACGTCACCACGTCAGCCCTTTCAGCCACCTCGTCAAGCCCCACAAAGTCAGGTCCCGACGCCCCCTCGTGCGCGGCACGCAGCGGGTCGCAAAGCAGCACCTCCTTAAATCCCAGCCTTTCAGCCATCAGCAGCACCTGCGTGCCCACATGGCCCACACCCACAATGCCCAGCGTCAAACCGCCAAACACCGTGCGGTCAAGTTCACCGCGCGTCACCCGTGCCGTAGCAGGCAGCAGTTCACCCCCCGCGCGCCAGCACCCGTGTGCAGCCAGTTGCAGCAGCACAGCCTCAATATACTGTGCCACACTGCGAGCGTTACAGCCCGGGCAGTTAGTCCATGCTATGCCAGCCTCCTTCAGCCACGCCGTGTCCAGGTGGTCATAGCCAATAGTAGCCGTTGCAATAAACTGAACCTTCGAGCCTTCAAGCAGCGCCCTGTCACAGTGCGTGCGAGTGCGCACAATCAGCGCATCAGCGTCACGCACATCATCGGGACCAATTTCAGCCCCCGCCTTATACGTCACATCACCCAGCAGTTCGGCATAGCCGTGCATAAAGGGTATTTTAGAGTCAATGACCAGTTTCATGTCCTTACGTCTGTTGTAGTAAAGGCCATTGCTGCCAGCATTCGCGCAGCAATGGCCTTGTTCAAATCATTATTCAATGCCACACTTATGGTATGGCATCAATATCCTTTTGAGGCAGTCCTGTCAGCTTTTCTATCAAGTCATAGCCCAGGCCCTCCCTCTTCATTTCGCTAACCA
>OGMB01000331.1_pt1 | contig 27305 bp, 17 predicted proteins | sample 1573001 | NCBI WGS metagenome assembly OGMB01 (sample SAMEA2581921, study PRJEB24529) | metagenome | biome: Human gut stool | place: China | collected 2011
CGTGCGTTTTCCCCTTGTTGTCAGTTACGCGGAGATAATCCCCGGAGAAAGTCGACACACGGCTGTAAGCCACACCCGCCATCGCATACGCGCTGAACCATTCATTCACGCGCACAGACGGCCCCGCCATTACGCTGAACCAGCGGTTACGAACGGAATCTTCATGCCAGCGGGTATCGCTGTAATGGGTCAGTTGGCGATTCTTGTCTCCTGCATAGCTGAAAGACGTCACCATCCCCAGTGTGTCCGTAAACTCATAACGGTATTTCACGTTAATCCCGTTCAGATCATCGCTGCCGGGAACGTTCGTCGAGACATGAAGATACCCCGCGCTCAGCGTGGACTGATGTTCAGATGCCCATGCAGGCGCACCGGATACGGCCAGACAAATGGCTGCGGACAAAATGGCGGCATAAAGTTTACGCATAATTACCTCTCGCTTTTCTGCAATAAAAAAGGCACCATTTCTGGTGCCCTTATATGGGTTATAACAATTTCAACGAATACTGATGCCGGAAGCAGCTTTTTTGGTCACAATCACCGTACAGTCGGTGATATTGCCTGCCCCCTGATTGCCTTTCTGGAAAATCTTAAACTCCAGAGTGACGCTTCCCCTGCCACTCGGCATATCAATAACTGCACTGTAACTACCGGGAATGGCCCCTTTAGTTTCTCTGGATGCGATTAATACGCCGTTTTTGCGAACTTCAAAACCATAACCCGTGTATCGCGTGCCTCCTGGGTTATTTCCGCTCCCCGGATCGTCATACGCTATACCGTTAAAAATAATGGGCGGAATAATAATCTGGCGGTCAAAGTTATGATCATCGCTGATGGTGACTGTAACCGTACCGTCTGGTGTTTCCGTGTTACCCCACGTACCGACTTTTTTCGGGAAGGCTTTTGATACAGCTTTAACGAAATCCCCTCTGACCTGGGTCGCCTCCAGCATGCCCTTAATCGTACAGTTCTGGTTAATCGTGACATTGTTGAGCGTTCCTGAGTTCGCATTCACACTGCCACTGATATCCGCATTTTTCGCCGTCAGTCTCCCGTCTGATGTCAGGGAAAATGCCGGAGGATTACCGCCGCTGGTAATGGTGGGGGCCGTCAGGCGTTTCAGGAACACTTCATTCATGAATATCTGATCGCCCTGACCAACAAACATCGGCTTTGTGTTGCCATTCGCAGGATTAATCATCGCAATCCTGTCTGCTGCCAGCAGCACCTGACTCTGCATGCCGTCAGGGGTGTTCTCAATACCGGCACCGATACCCGCAATATAAAGGCGTCCGTCCTGCATCTGCTGCAGCTTCACTGCCCACATGCTGTTCAGGTTATTATTTGTATCAACCTGAACCTTCTGTATCTGCTGGATCGCTGCACTCTGGTCTTCCAGTTTCTTATTGACGGTCTGTGTTATGCTATCAAACAGCTGATTCTCAGATTTATCACACTTGTTCATGATAAAAAATAAATTATCCTAAATTAGATATCACACAAAGCCACACAGTATTTCTCTATTGTACAGCCAGCCCGCATGATATTCTACATCGCTGTTTCGCCAGCAATGTAGAATTATTTTTTCTTGAACAAAATATCCTGAGATACAAATAAAGTTACAACCCCCTTAAAATGATCTGATTGGCTCGGTCTATCTGTGAAGTGGAGATGGATGCCAGATAAATATGAGTGGTCTTTTCATTATCGTGCCCCAACCCTTCGCGGATGATGTCTGTAGACACCTTCCTGTCCTGCGCTATGCTGGCCCAGCTATGGCGCGCCACATAGAAAGTCAACGGCGCCTTTAATTCCAGCCGCAAGCCTATTTTATTCAAGCCCCGTCCTATCTGCTTGGCCCTCAGTTTATATTGCTTGCGGTCATTTATGTCACAATACCGCAAAATAGGCAGCAGGTACTCGGAAGTGTCATCCTTGTATTTATCCACAATCTCCTGCATCAACTCCTCCCACAGAATAGTCAGCCGTTGCCCGGTCTTTTTCCGGCTGTATGTCAGAATTCCATTCTGGAGGTTGCTCTTCTTCAAGTGTGCCATATCAATAAACGACATGCCCCGGGTATAGAAACTGAAAAGGAAAATATCCCTTGCCAGCTCCAACTGGGGTTCGAATGACAAATCAAGTTCCTTGATCATTTTGATGATTTTAAAGGGAACAGCCCGTTTTACGGTCTTGTCTATGCCGGTATAGACATGTTTGAAAGGTTTCTTGTCGGTGGTATAGCCTTGCTCTACAGCCAGGTTATACACACTCCGCCAGATTCTCATATAATAGGAAGTACTGTTCTTTACCAAGCCCTTCTCTTTCAGATAGGCTTCATACATCTCCATCAGCTCCGAATCAAAGGCTTCAAAACTCAGATCTTCATTCTTTCTGAATTGGATAAAGCTGTTCATTGTCGAGGTATAGCCTTCTGCCGTCCGTCCCCTTTTCTGCCGCTCCAGTTTATTGATACATCGTTGCATGAAGTTGAACACACTCTCTACAGAAGGGATTTTCCGGAAAGAAGCCACGATATCATCAATGGTGTATTCCACACCGGTCCGCTCCAGATCATTGATAATACCTTGTAACCGCGTCATCTCCCAATTCGTTTGGTCACGTATCAGCAGAAGACGCGCTTTACATTCAGACTGTGTTGAAATAAGCAGACTTCCGGTGGAGTCGTCCCACTCGGAAGGCATGATCCGGTAAGAAGTCTTGATGAGCCGTGTCAGTCTGTAATGAATAATTTGATAACTTAATACGCCCTTTTTTCCTTTTATGCTCGATGGGCGGAATTTCAATTTAATGGATGCCATATTTCTTTTCTATATTATGGTTTTGTTATTCAAAACGAATATAGCAATATGGCATCAGGTACACTGTTGCACCTCCGGTTATTCTATCCTTCTATCTCGCTCAGTTCCAACCAGCGCATGGTCTTTTCATCAATCAAATCATTCAGTTCCGGCAATCGTTTGGATTTCTCCGTCAGTTCCTCCACTCCCAGCGTACCGCTGCAAAGGGCGGCTTCTATATCGGCCTTCTCCTGCTCCAGCCCGGCTATTTCTTGTTCCAGCTGCTCGAACTCTTTCTTTTCCTTGAAAGACATTTTCCGCTTGTCATTCAGGCGCACGCGGGCGGTCTTTTCCTCCTTCGGCTTCTCCGCCTCTTTCTCGCGCTGCTCTTTCGCCTCGCGCCAGTCACGATAATCGGAGTAGTTACCCGGAAAATCACGAATGTCTCCCTGTCCCTTGAATACCAGCAAGTGATCTACCACCTTGTCCATGAAATAGCGGTCGTGGCTTACTACGATTACACAACCCTTGAAGTTCTGCAAATATTCTTCCAAAACCTGAAGGGTGATGATATCGAGATCGTTGGTAGGCTCATCCAGCACCAGGAAGTTGGGATTGCGCATCAGCACCGTACACAGGTACAGGCGGCGGCGTTCTCCCCCACTCAGTTTATATACATAACTATGCTGTGTTTCGGGGGTAAACAGAAAATGTTGCAGAAACTGGGATGCAGTCAGCTTCTTTCCATTTCCCAATTCGATGACTTCGGCAATATCCTGCACCACGTCAATGACCTTCATTTGCTCGTCAAACTTCAGGCCGTCCTGAGAATAGTATCCGAAACGGACTGTCTCACCGATATCCAGTGTTCCACTGTCCGGCTTCTGTTCGCCCATCAATATTTTAATGAACGTGGACTTTCCCGTACCATTGTTTCCCACGATGCCCATCTTCTCATAACGGGCAAAGATATACGAGAAATCTTCCAGAATCTTCAAATCACCGAAACGCTTGTACAGATGATCCGCCTCAAAAATCTTGGAGCCGATGTAAGAGGCTTTCATATCCAGTTTCACATTGCCATCATTGAAACGCTGCTTCGCCACTTTCTCCAGTTCGTAGAAAGCTTCTTCCCGATAACGCGCTTTATGTCCGCGTGCCTGAGGCATACGGCGCATCCACTCCAGCTCTGTGCGGTACAAGTTATTGGCGCGGGCTATTTCGGCATTGGTAGCCTCGATACGCTCCTGCCTCTTTTCCAAGTAATAGCTGTAGTTCCCTTTATATGAATAGACCTGCTGATTGTCTATCTCGATAATTTCAGAGCAGACGCGGTCCAGGAAATAACGGTCGTGCGTCACCATGAGCAGACTGATGTTTCCCCGGCCGAGATACCCCTCCAGCCACTCCGTCATATCCAGATCAAGATGGTTGGTAGGCTCGTCCAAAATCAGGAAATCGGGCTCGGTTATCAGCACATTCGCCAAAGCCACCCGTTTCAACTGACCTCCGGAAAGATGTTTGATCTGCTGGCTGAAGTCCCGGATTTTTAATTGAGAAAGGATTTGTTTCGCCTTCCGTTCATAATCCCATGCCTTTTCGTGCTCCATCCGTGCCAACAACTCTTCCAGTCCCGGATTGCCTTCGGTTTCCATGCAGCTTTCATATTCTTTGATGAGTTCCACCGTGCTGTTTCCGTGATAGAAACAGGCTTCGAGCACGGTCAGGTCTTCGGGATAATGTGGGTCTTGCTCCAAATAGCCCACCCGCAAATCACGACGAAAGACGATGCTTCCTTCATCATATCCCTCCTTACCGGCTATTATATTAAGTAAGGTAGTCTTGCCTGTACCGTTCTTTGCTATCAGACCGATGCGTTGTCCTTCGGCCACTCCAAATGAAATCTTCCGGAACAATACCAAGTCACCGAATGACTTGGTAAGCCCGTCTACTTGCATATATGGGGTCATTATTTGTCTATTTATTTAAATCATCCAACACTGCCTCCGCCTCTCGCTTAATTTTCCTGAATTCGGATTTCAAGTCGCAGGGAAGTCCCTTTTTAGCTTGTCCCCACACCAGTGCGGCAGGGTCCAGCACCATATCCGAACACATAAACTGCAAGGCGGGATATTCTTTCTGTCCCTCAATGACAGTCACCCATTCCATACCTTCCATCTCATTCACCAGAATGGCTCCGAAGGCAATACCGAAATTCTCCCACGCCATACGCTGCTGGGTCTGGAAACGTCCGCTGTCCATTACCTGCTGTATACTGTCAATATCGCTCTCCGACGCAGTAAAATCCTTGGTGAGTTGCTTTTTAATCGCGGTAGAAGCCCACTCAAAGGCGGTGTTCACCTCCCCGATTTCCAAAACACGGATCGGAATGATCTCACGCGGGTGACTTACACCTTCTTTGCGGATCTGTAAAGACCGGATGATTTCTTCTGCCGGATGCTTGTCTCCTCCTTTGGACACGGTAAAAGAACATTCGAAAGAGAGATCCCCCTCTCCTGTCACCCAGATATGAGTGGTGTACCAGGCGCCTTCTTCCTGAAAAGTTTCCGCGCTGTAAGCACAATCCCACTTGCCCACTTTCACCAGGGTGGAAGAAGTATTTTCTTTCAATTCGTATGCGATGCACTGCGGACCATAGTCAACTGCTTCATCCTTATAAGCCGATATGCGGAAATTACCTGTCCACCGGTCAGGGTTATAGAATAAAAAACTCTCTTCTGTATCTTCAAACTCGTGCCAGCCCATCGGGTATTCCAATGAGAACCAGCCACCGGGAGAAATGTATTTCATAGTCTCTATCTTTTTAATTCATTACTAACGGAAACGATCGTCTTACTTTACCGGCAATATCTCAATCCAGTAATCATCAGGATCATTGATGAAATACAAGCCCATAGCGGTGTTCTCGAAGCAAACGCATCCCATTTCCTTATGGAATTTACGGACTTCGTCATAATCACCTTCCACACGCAGACACAGATGGCTTTCGTTCTCACCCAACTCGTATGGCTGGGTATGGTCACGCAACCAGGTCAGTTCCAACAAGAAATTGCTGTGGTCATCGGCCATATACACCAGCACGAAGGAACCGTCCGAAGCTTCCTTACGATGAGACTCATGCAAACCTAATGCTGTTTCATAAAACTTGATACTCTTGTCCAGATCAGTTACATTGATATTGAAATGATCAAATCTTCCTTTTACTTTCATATTGTGTTATTCTTTTGTTATTCAATCTCTATTTTTTGTCCGCGATGTGTCAATGACACAAAACGCACTCCATGCGCTTCGGCAAAGTCGCGGAAAGCATTTGCCTTGGCATACTCCGGTGTGAAATGCATGGGTACAAAGATATGAGTTTTTATCTTTGTTACAAACTGTCCGGCACCCCGCATGTATTCTTTTCCCAAACGGGGATCAACGGGAAACATGGCCACATCCACTTCGGGCGTATAGGCGTAAAGATCATCCAGCTCATGCAGGAAATTCTTCTCGGCTCCCTTCCACTGCGCCTCGGTACTCTCGTCCATCCAATGCCAGTTATTCAAATCACCGGCATGAAAAATCTTTTTTCCACTTGCCTGAAGCAAAAACGATACTCCCACATCCGTGGAACCGAAAGCACGCACGCTCAATGTTTCATCCTTATATTCCTCTCCTTTTTTCAGCCAGACGGCATCTTCTTTCTGCGCCCTGCGATGACGCAAAATGTCTTTCGAGAAAATATAGATAATATCCGGCCGCTGTTCACGCCATTGCAATACCTCTTTATTAAAATGATCCGGATGAAAATGACTGGCCAGCACATACAGTTTTCCGGGTCTCCGCAATAATTCGCTGTGTACGGTTCCTTCCGGCATTCCCGCCTCTTGATTGCTGAAAGTCCCATCCATCAACCGGTTCAAATCCGCCTGCGCCTGTCCATCCTCCGAATCACGGTAATAATCCATGATTACAGTGAAGCCATCGCCTGACAAGGCGAATCCGCTATGATATATATAAGTAAGTTCCATATCCATACAACAAATTTATTTACCGATAGGTTGCACCTGCGCACGGGTCTTTTTATCAATCTCCAGAAACATATAATTCACTTTACCCGAATGTATCAGGGAGTCATTCTCCCGGTATTTCCTCGTAGCGTATTCCTTTGATTTCTCGTAGGTCAGTTTCGACATCTGGTTCTGGGATTTGCCCACCATGGTAGAATCCAGCTTCTCATCCGGAAAGAAATCATCCAGATTCACATCTCCTATCATCGTGGTTTCCAGAAAATTCATATTCTTATGTGATTTGTCTGTGTAATAACCCACAAACATATGTCCCGGAATACGCACCAGGATAGGATTGATATTGATGGCTTTCATCAGTGAGGCCAGCAACACGCTGCCATCCACACAGTTTATCTGCGAGGATTCCAGCGCATCGTCCAAGGTACGGACGCGCTGTGTATAAACCACATTGGACGAAAGACTGGTATTGGTGGTGGAGCTATACTTAAAGTTCCGCTTTTGCAACACATTCCACAATGCATAGACCTGTTTGTCCACATTCTCCGACTGGTGTGCATTACCTTGATACCCAAGAAAACGATTGACGATACGTGTATCCAAGGCTTCACGCAATAATTTGTCAATCTGAGGATGCTCCTCGTTGACGTAGGCCGCAAAAAACTCTCCCGTATCGTGAAACTTCATTTTATCGTCCACATATCCTAAAGGGCACTCATTGATACTGCGCATCGAGATGGTTTTCAAACGCTGTGGAAGTTCTTTCTTATTCAATTCCGCCTTGACGGAGATGCTAACGGGCACTGCCTGATTATTATCACGCAAAGCCTGATAGTTCCATATAATATCCGGGAAAACCAGATATTCTTTCCCCGCCTTGGGTAAAATAAACTCAGATACAGACTGAGAGAAAAAAGGAGTCTCGGCCACTTCTATACGCAATTTGCTATTGGCATAACTGTTCTTCAGCCGGATGGCGATACACGACTTGGGATTTCCGATATAATCGGAATCGGCAGGTACGATTAAACTGGCATCTGTGGTTGCGGTAGAAAGAATGGTTGCAGGGAAAATATTACCACCCAGCTGGTCGGTAATCTCGAACCCGGATTTAAAAGGCTCATACCGATAAATAAAGACTGAAAATGCCATTACCAGTATAGCAGATAATATTAATGTGGACCATTGCCACTTGTCCAGTTGTTTCATATTCCACTTTTCTACGCTATCTGTTAATCAGTTGTTTTTATGATTCCCCATCCACCATCATTCACTACAGACTACACTGATTGACACAGGTTCCATATCAAGCAATTGCTTTTCAATAGAAATAATCTGCATCAATCCGTGCAATCGGTGGCGAAAAGCTCGTTATCTCACTGCGATACTCTCTATCTCCACAAGCGCTCCTTTCGGCAAAGCCTTAACAGCTACAGCAGAACGGGCAGGGAAATCTCCTTCGAAATACTTGGCATAAACAGCGTTCATTTCAGCAAACAAAGACATATCTGCCAAAAATACGGTTGTTTTTACGATATTAGCGGTAGTCAGACCGGCTTCTGCCAATACATTCTTGATATTCTCAAAAACCTGGGTAGTCTGTTCAGTCACTCCTCCCGGAACAAATTCACCGGTAGCAGGATCAACGGGAATCTGACCTGACAGGAATACCATACCATTCACTTCAACAGCTTGACTGTAAGGACCTATAGCAGCAGGAGCCTTTTCTGTAAAAATCACTTTTTTCATCTTTTCTCTATTTATAATTAAGTAAAAATCAAATTTGACGGGCTAAATTAGTATTTTTTTCGCTATTTCATGCAGACTCTGCTGAACAATCTGACCTATTTTTACGTTCATTTAACATCAGGGTTTTCACAGACAGAAAGGATGTTTCCCCACGTCGTTTTTTTTATTAATTTCATTAAATTCGGCAAAAAATCTTCTGTAATATGCATGAGATTAAAAAAAAATATCTACTTTTGTCCTCGGTAAATACGTCAGTTCCCTATCCGGGAAAGTCTGTTTACTTCCTGATAACAATCAAAACAACATCAATCCCATAATCGTAATTATGAGTGCATTTCCCCCTTCTAACACATTTTTGTGTAGATTGTGCTCCTTAATTATACCATTAAAAGATTATAAAGAAATATATTACTAATAACTATACTCTATGTATAACATTATTCAATTAAACGACAAAGACTTGTCGGAATTACAATCGATTGCCAAAGAGTTGGGTATCAAGAAAACAGACTCTCTAAAAAAAGAAGATCTGGTTTATAAAATTCTGGACGAGCAAGCCATAGTCGGAGCAACCCAAAAAGTAGCGGCAGAAAAAGCCAATGAAAGTCAACCCCGTAAAAGATCACGTATCAACGTTAAAAAAGACGGTGACAAGGTCTATACTGCAACCAAGGACAAGGCACAGAAGCTGGAAGCCAATACCCCGCAACCTGCCGCCACAGCTGCCGAAACAGTAAAAGAAACTGCTCCTGTAGCGGTAACACCACAAACAGAAGCCGTGGCCGAAACAAGTGCGGAAGAAAAAACACCTAAAAAAAGAGGACGCAAACCGGGTAGTAAGAAAGTAACAGCCAAGACAGAAGAACAACCTGCAACGAAAACGAAAGAAACTGCAAAAGAGGAAGTGAAAGCTGAAGCACCGGCGAAACCGACACCCAAAAAAGCAAAAAAAGAAGAAACACCGGCTATTCCCGAAGAAAAAGAAGTGATTCTTCCCGAACTGGAATTCGGCAGTGAAACCGATGATTTTATTCCTATCGAGGATCTTCCTTCAGAAAAAATAGAACTTCCTACTGAGTTGTTCGGCAAATTTGAGGCTACCAAAGTAGAAACACCGGCTCCGGTACAGACACCTGCCCCCAAATTCCAACCACGCCAGCAGCGCGATCAAAATCAGAAGTACAACAATCCGCGCAACAATAATTACAACAATCCTCGTCAGGCAAACAATAATAACAATACGACGGCTGAGGGAGAAGCGTCTGCCAGCATTCCTCAACAACCGGAACGCAAACAGGTGGAAAAGCCTTACGAATTTGAAGGTATCCTGACCGGTACCGGGGTATTGGAAATCATGCCCGACGGATACGGCTTCCTCCGTTCATCCGATTACAACTATCTTTCCTCACCCGATGATATTTACGTTTCACAATCGCAAATAAAACTGTTCGGTTTGAAGACCGGTGATGTAGTGGAAGGCTCTATCCGTCCGCCCAAAGAAGGAGAAAAATATTTCCCGTTGGTAAAGGTGGAAAAGATAAACGGTCTGGATCCCGGATTGGTACGTGACCGCGTTCCGTTTGATCACCTGACCCCGCTGTTCCCCGATGAAAAGTTCAAACTTTGCAAAGGGGGATATAGTGATAACCTTTCAGCCCGTGTGGTAGATATGTTCTCACCTATCGGTAAAGGACAGCGTGCTTTGATTGTGGCGCAGCCCAAAACCGGTAAGACGATCCTGATGAAAGACATCGCTAACGCAATAGCAGCCAACCATCCGGAAACGTACATGATCATGCTGCTTATTGACGAACGTCCCGAAGAAGTGACAGATATGGCGCGCAGCGTAAATGCCGAAGTGATCGCTTCTACATTTGACGAACCGGCAGAACGTCACGTAAAGATTGCAGGTATCGTACTGGAAAAAGCGAAACGCATGGTAGAATGCGGTCACGATGTGGTAATCTTCCTCGACTCTATCACCCGACTGGCACGTGCATACAATACCGTCTCTCCTGCTTCCGGCAAGGTATTGTCCGGTGGTGTGGATGCAAATGCCCTGCATAAGCCCAAACGTTTCTTCGGTGCTGCCCGTAACATTGAAAACGGTGGCTCGCTGACCATTATCGCAACCGCACTGATTGACACCGGTTCCAAGATGGATGAAGTAATCTTCGAAGAATTCAAGGGTACAGGTAACATGGAACTCCAGCTGGACCGCAACTTGAGCAACAAACGTATCTTCCCGGCAGTAAACATCGTGGCATCAAGCACCCGCCGCGACGACTTGCTGCTCGACAAGACTACTTTGGACCGTATGTGGATTCTTCGCAAGTATCTGGCAGATATGAATCCTATCGAAGCCATGGATTTCGTAAAGAGTCGTTTGGAAAATACCAAAGACAACGAAGAATTCCTGATGAGCATGAACTCATAAAAAATAAATCTTTTTTATTAAATGACGCAGGCTGTACCTTTTCATTAAGGTATGGCCTGTTTTTTATTATACTTCAATCAATATGTCAATGCACCAATTTGCTAATATGCCCATGACCACGCAGAATAGAATGCAGCAAATTGACACATTGGCAAATTATCCAATGGGTACAAAACCTGATCCCTTCCGTCTGATTAAAAAGACCTTTAAATCCGGAGAACCCATGAAAACAAAAATAATCTGCTTTATCGCATTTGTCAGTTATACCTTTTATTTAACCGCAGGAGATATTTATGTTTCTCCTTACGGTAACGACAAAGCTGCCGGTACACGCCAATCTCCCCTCCAGACTCTGGAACAAGCCATCAAGCAAGCGCGCGAATGGAGGAGATTGCAATCACCCGAAACAACCGGAGGCATAAATATCCTATTGGAGGAAGGAATATACCCACAATATAAAAGCCTGTTCATCCGCCCCGAAGATAGCGGAACAACAGACTCTCCCACCCGTATCACCGCTGTTCCCAATGCCCGTGTAGTCTTAAGTGGCGGAGTTCCTGTGACAGGTTGGGAACAAGGATGCGAAGATACCAGAATACCAAAAACACTTAGAAATAAAATATGGGTAGCGGAAGCGCCCCGTATGGGAAACAGGATATTGGAAACCCGACAAATGTGGGTCAACGGAGCAAAAGCACAGCGGGCCGCACAGTTTCCCGACGGAGTAATGGAACGCATGATTGATTTTAACCCTGAGGAAGAGACGATCACCATTCCCACTCCACAAACAGCAGGGTTGAATGCCGCTTCACAAGTAGAGATGATCGTTCACCAACGTTGGGCCATCGCCATACTGAGAGTGAAGGAAATGATTACTGAAGGGGCAAATACAATCGTCCGTTTTCATGATCCCGAAAGCCGGTTGGAGTTTGCCCATCCCTGGCCTCAACCTGTCATTGACGGAGAAAAAGGAAACTCCTCCTTTTGTCTGGTCAACGCTTTGGAGTTATTGGACCAGCCCGGAGAATGGTATCAGGATTATCCTTCCGGACGCATCTATTATTACCCGCGTCCTCACGAAGACATGACGAAGGCGCAAGTCATTATTCCGGTTTTAGAGACTTTACTGACTATAAGCGGAACATTAGAACGCCCGGTAAGGAATATATATTTTCAAAATATATCTTTCGAACATACTTCATGGATGCGCCCCTCTTATCAAGGACACGTTACATTGCAAGGAGGCTTCCATCTGCTGGATGCTTACAGACTACCCATACCGGGGCTGCCTGAAAAAGCGGAACTGGAAAACCAGGCATGGATAGGCAGACCCAAAGCTGCAATACAGATAAAATGCGGCAATAACATAAACTTCAACCACTGCACATTCCAGCATTTAGCAGCCACCGGAGTAGATTATGAACGCGCCGTATCGGCTTCCATTGTCGAGAATTGCCATTTCACCGATATTGGTGGAACAGCCTTACTGGTGGGCACCTTTCCCGATGAAGGATTTGAAACCCATGTGCCTTATACACCTTTTCATGAACAGGAATTATGTACGGGAATCACCATACGGAACAACCTAATTGAGGAAGTGACCAATGAAGATTGGGGAGGTGTAGGCATCGGAGCCGGATATGTAAAGAATATCCATATCGTACATAATGAAGTCTGCCACGTCAATTATTCAGGTATCTGTGTGGGCTGGGGATGGACCCTGCAGGAAAGCGGAATGAGCGGCAATCGGATTGAAGCCAATTACGTCCACCACTTTGCCCGGAGGCTGTATGATGCAGGAGGACTTTATACCCTCTCCAACCAACCCGGCTCCGTGATGCGCAATAACCGGATTGAACATTTAATCGACGCGCCATACGCTACCAACGACCGTGCGTTTTACATCTACTTTGATGAAGCGACGGATGGCTATACCGTAGAAAACAACTGGTGTCCGTCCGAACGTTTCGACTCCAACCGTCCGGGACCTCATAATGTGTGGAAGAAGAATGGTCCGCAAGTAGATGAAAGTATAAAGCAAAAGGCAGGGAGGGTCGCTGTAGGTGGGGTGTCACAACCAAGAATCATTATAAAAACAAAATAACAAAAAGAGAATGAAACCAACCAATTACCACTTATTCGATTTTCTGGACTTTGATCCCGATCTGTCAAGAGACGAATCATTATGGAAAGCATACAAGCCCACCTCTGTCTATGAAAAAGACGGGGATATCTGTATAAACGTCCCTTTTCAAAAGCAAGTGCTCTCTAACGATATGGCACCCGATACTGCATTCCCCCGTGAAGAATATACGCTGGTCATCCGTCAGTACACCTCAGGTATCACCCGACTCTTTATCGGATTCGGTGAAGAAAGCATGACGGATCAATCAGAAATGCTTCAATTCAGCGACCGGATAAAGAAACTTCCTTTGCAAGTAACACAAGTAGAAGGTGAATGGATTATCTCCACCCAAGACGGAATACAACGGGCACTTATCAATATAAAGCCTCCGGTATTAGACCGTTGGAGCGAACTCCTGCCCGATCCTCAAGAAACATTGGATCTTCGTCTTTACCCTGACGGCAAACGTGAAATCCGCCTGGCTGCCTACGACCACTTCTCCCCTCCCCGTTACGATGCGCTGCCATTGGCTTTCTGCAAACGAAACGGAATGAAGGAACGTGCCACTCTTTCCTTTGAATCAAAGCCTGATGAATGTTTTGCCGGAACAGGGGAACGCTTCGCAAAAATGGACTTAAGCGGACAAACTTTCTTCTTAAAGAACCAGGATGGCCAAGGTGTAAACAACCGCCGTACTTATAAGAATATTCCTTTCTACCTCTCCAGCCGGATGTATGGAACATTCTATCACACCTGTGCCCACAGCAAACTGTCACTGGCCGGGCAGTCCACCCGCTCGGTACAGTTCCTGAGCGACCAGGCCATGCTGGATGTCTTCGTCATAGCAGGCGACACCATGGAAGAAATCCTCCGGGGTTATCGGGATCTGACCGGATATCCTTCTATGCCTCCCCTCTGGAGCTTTGGCATCTGGATGAGCCGCATGACTTATTTCAGTGCTGATGAAGTAAATGAGATATGCGACCGGATGCGTGCCGAACATTACCCCTGTGATGTCATCCATCTGGATACCGGCTGGTTCAAGACCGACTGGCTGTGCGAATGGAAATTCAACGAAGAACGCTTTCCCGATCCCAAAGGGTTCATCCAAGGACTGAAGAAAAAAGGATATCGCGTGTCCTTATGGCAACTCCCCTACGTGGCGGAGAACGCCGAACAGATAGACGAAGCACGCAAAAACGATTATATAGCTCCGCTGACAAAGAAACAAGATTCGGAAGGTTCCAATTTCTCCGCTTTGGACTATGCCGGAACCATTGACTTCACTTATCCCAAAGCAACCGAATGGTATAAAAGACTGCTGAAGAATCTGCTGGATATGGGCGTGACCTGCATCAAAACCGATTTTGGAGAAAACATCCACATGGATGCCCTCTATAAAGGCATGAAACCCGAATTGCTGAACAACCTGTATGCATTGCTTTATCAGAAAGCCACTTATGAAATCACAAAAGACGTTACCGGTGACGGCATTGTATGGGCACGCTCGGCATGGGCAGGATGCCAGCGCTATCCGCTGCATTGGGGAGGTGACTCATGCAGTTCATGGGATGGGATGGCAGGCTCACTGAAAGGCGGCTTACATTTCGGACTCTCCGGATTTGCATTCTGGAGCCATGATGTTCCGGGATTCCATACATTACCTAACTTCATGAACTCTGTAGTAGCCGATGATGTATACATGCGCTGGACACAATTCGGCGTATTCTCCTCACACATCCGCTATCACGGAACAAACAAACGTGAGCCGTGGCATTATCCGGCTATTGCTCCGATAATAAAAAAATGGTGGAAATTACGCTATACACTTATACCTTATATTATAGCACAAAGTCGGAAAGCTATCTCAAGCGGAGCACCTCTCTTGCAAGCTCTGATTTTTCATCACCCCGAAGACAAATTGTGCTGGCACATCGACGATGAATACTATTTTGGTAACGACTTCCTGGTAGCCCCGGTCATGAACAGCGAGAACCGCCGGGATGTCTATCTGCCCGAAGGGAAATGGGTGAATTTCTTCACAGGCGAACGCTTGGAAGGGGGACGCTGGCTGAAGAATCTGGATATCCCCTTGGACGAAATGCCCGTATATGTACGTCAAGGAGCGACCATCCCCGTTTATCCGGATGAAGTGGAATGCACGGACGATATGGATTTAAGCAAAAGCATCGGTCTGCACATAGACCCTCATTTTAAAGGAATATTTAAGAACTGACGAATATGGAAACTTGGAAAACGAATTTAGACGAGACAAAGAAACGATATATAGATTGGTGGAACCATAAAGGAATCATACTGAACATGTGGGAGCACTTTCAGGAAGATGTGAAACCTCATGCGGATATCCCTGCACCCTCCCCGGCAAAAGACCTGAATCAGAAATGGTTCGATCCGCAATGGCGTGCAGAATACCTGGACTGGTACGTGGCACACAGCAGTCTGAAAGCAGATATCCTGCCGGTAGCCAATACCCAGTTAGGCCCCGGTTCATTGGCAGCCATCTTGGGCGGCGTGTTCGAAGGAGGGGAAGATACCATTTGGATCCATCCCGATCCCGATTTCAACGATGAGATTGTTTTCAATCCCGAGCATCCCAACTGGATATTGCATAAAGAATTGCTGAAGGCATGCAAGGCGAAAGCAAACGGTCACTATTACGTAGGAATGCCCGACTTGATGGAAGGTCTGGACGTACTGGCCGCCTTGAAAGGTACAGACAAAGTTTTGCTGGATACCGTGATGCAGCCCGAAGTGCTGGAACAGCAAATGCAACAAATCAATGATATCTATTTCAAAGTCTTTGATGAACTTTACGACATCATCCGTGAAGGGGACGAAATGGCTTTCTGCTATTTTTCTTCATGGGCTCCCGGTAAAATGAGCAAATTACAAAGCGATATTTCTACCATGATCAGCGAAGATGATTATCGTCGTTTTGTACAACCCTTTATCCGCGAACAATGTCAAAAAATAGACTATACCTTGTATCATCTGGACGGCGTAGGCGCCATGCATCACCTGCCCGCCCTTCTCGAAATTGAAGAGCTGGACGCCATTCAATGGACTCCGGGAGTGGGTGAGCCACAAGGAGGATCACCCAAATGGTACGACCTTTACAAGAAGATCCTTGCCGGAGGCAAGAGCATCATGGCTTGTTGGGTAACCTTGGACGAACTGAAACCCTTGCTGGACAATATCGGTGCGGACGGTGTGCATCTGGAAATGGATTTCCATAACGAGAGAGAAGTGGAACAAGCGATGCGCATTGTCGAAGAATACTCCTCTTCTTCCTCTGACGTATCCAAAGAAGACCTTTCGAAAGAAGAAGCCGCTGCAACAAAACAAGAAACAATCGTCGTCAAAGACTCTGCGGCAGCCGGGAATGAAGCCTTGAAACCTTTGTTCAATGCCATTGTGGACGGAAAGCTGGAACCGGCTGTAGAAGTAACCAAAAAGGCCATAGCCGAAGGCATACAACCCCAAGAAATTATCAATAATTACATGATAAAAGCTATGGGGGAAGTAGGACAACGCTTCCAAGATGGAAAAGCGTTTGTTCCCCAACTGCTGATGGCAGGACGCGCCATGAAGGGAGCTTTGGAACTTCTGAAACCTTTATTGCAGGGAAGTGCAGCAACTACCATAGGCAAGGTAGTCATCGGAACTGTCAAAGGTGATCTGCATGATATCGGTAAAAACCTGGTGGCATCCATGCTTGAAGGTTGCGGCTTTGAAGTCATTAACATAGGTATCGACGTATCTTGTGACAAGTTCGTGGAAGAGGTCAAGAAAAACAAGGCAGATATCTTGTGTATGAGTGCTTTGCTGACAACAACCATGACTTATATGCAGGATGTCATCAACGCCCTGGAAGCAGCCGGTATCCGTAATCAAGTGAAAGTGATGATAGGCGGCGCTCCCGTAAGCCAGGGATTCGCCGATGAAATAGGTGCGGACGGGTATAGCGACAATGCCAATACGGCCGTAGCGGTAGCCAAGGAACTGATGGGGCTTCATAAATAAACGGAATATTCATCTTAATCTGATACATGAATTATGCACGCTAATTATTTAGATACGTTAGATTGGGGCATTCTTATTGCCTACTTTCTGATTCTTATAGGCATCGGCATATGGGCCAGTCTGAAACGCAAAAAAGGCAGCAGCCTTTTTCTTGCCGAGCGTTCCCTGAAGTGGCATCACATCGGTTTCTCCATGTGGGGAACCAATGTGGGCCCTTCCATGCTGATAGCCTCCGCCAGTGCCGGATTTACCACCGGTATCGTTTCAGGTAATTATGCCTGGTATGCGTTTGTTTTCATCTGCTTGCTGGCTTTTGTCTTTGCCCCTCGTTACTTAGGAGCACGTATCACCACCTTGCCGGAGTTCATGGGGCGGCGTTTCGGACAGTCCACCCGCAACATTCTTGCCTGGTACACCATTGTGACAATCCTTATCTCGTGGCTTGCCCTGACCTTATTCGCCGGAGGTATCCTTATCCGTCAGGTTTTCGATATTCCCATGTGGCAGTCAGCATTAATCCTGCTCGTTATCTCCGCATTCTTCACCATGGCCGGAGGGCTGAAAGCGGTAGCCTATACCAATGTATTCCAAATGCTTCTGCTTATTTTCGTATCGGCCACGCTTACTATAGCAGGTCTTTACAAAGTGGGTGGCGTCAGCGCATTGGCCGAAGCGGTTCCGGCCGATTACTGGAACCTGTTCCGCCCGAATGACGATCCCGCCTTCCCGTGGCTGCCCATTATTCTGGGGTATCCCATCATGGGAGTCTGGTTCTGGTGCACAGACCAATCCATGGTACAGCCTGTATTGGCTGCTAAGAATCTGAAAGAAGGCCAAATGGGTGCCAACTTCACCGGTTGGTTGAAGATACTGGATGTTCCTCTCTATATCCTTCCGGGTATCATCTGTCTGGCACTCTACCCGGGCTTGAAGAACCCCGATGAAGCCTACATGACTATGGTCACTAACTTATTTCCTGTAGGCATGGTGGGGTTGGTACTCGCCGTATTGACCGCCGCACTGATCAGCACTGTCGGCTCTGCCCTGAATGCGCTGAGTACAGTCTTCACGATGGATATCTATGTCAAGAAATTCAGACCGCTTGCCAGCCAGAAAGAGATCATCCGTACAGGGCATGTGGTTACAATGGCGGGAGCACTGATTTCGGTGATCATCACCATTGCCATAGACAGTATCAAAGGATTGAATCTGTTTAATGTATTCCAATCGGTACTGGGATTTATCGCACCGCCTATGGCGGCTGTTTTCCTGTTCGGCATCTTCTGGAAACGAACTACCACGATGGCTGCCAACATGGCATTGACATTTGGTACGGCGTTCAGCATGGGAGTGGGCATTCTCTATTTATGGGTATTTCCTGCAGAAAAATATACAGCATGGCCTCACTTCATGATGCTGTCTTTCTACCTGTTCGTTGTCATCAGCGCAGGCATGATTTTGGTATCCTTATTGGATAAACGCCGGCAAGAATGTACATTAAACATGAAGAAAGTCATGGAGAAACCGGCCAAATCGGTTATCCTTACATGGACGCTACTGACTATTATCATGATCGGGCTTTATCTATTCTTCAATGGGCATTAAAAGAAGGTGCAGAAGGCTGAAAAGATTGTATTTTTATATGCCTACGTTTGGTATTCCACTCGGGTAGTGAGGCAGTCCCACCCCGGTGAAATTGCAGTTCCACCTCGGTGGGACTGGAGTTTCACCAGGGTGGAACATCAGATGAAAGTAGTTGTTACAGCAGATGGGGACAGCTGTTATAACCTGTCTTGATAGGACAGGAGATTCATTAAGATTGCAACAAATTGTAAAATCAATGAGATTAATAACAACATCTAGCCATTTGGGACTCTGATTTTTGTAGCCATCCTATTATCCCCGCTGCTTCCGCCTGTAACATCTATCGTACGTACAGAGACCGCAAGTATATTCCAGTTTACGGACACTATCCCCCAGTCCTATTACTCCACTGACCGATTTTATAGGAAGCATCAAACTGGAATCTGTCAACCGGATGCCGCAAGGTTCCGCCGAAGGGAATAAGGGAAATAATTTCTTTTGCTCCGACACATGCCAGCCGCAATATCCGGGACTGAAACGATTCGTATGCCTCCACCCTCTGTCGCGGATGTATTCATCCAACGCAATTTCCATACAATCCGCAGTCTTCTCGGCTATGACACTTCCTATGGCATCCGCTATATAAACCTTTACCATATCCCCCTCTTGCAGCAACGTATGCTGGAACCTTTCAAAACCGGTTCCGGCAGTCGCGGCAAAGAAAGCGAAGGATTCCGAACCACGCAGCTGCCGGGTGATTATTTTACCTATACTGAAACACGTATCGCCGACAGAAAGCGAGTCTTTCGATTCATCCAACTCTCCACCGGATATGAAAAAACAAAAACGGGGAGAAGTTACTGCCTCAACCCGTCCAAGCACCCCACGGACTTCTTTTTCTACTGCTTCGTCGGGTACAGCATCTGCATATCCCATCGTCTCATAGATTTCGGACAATGAGATAGGCAGATCAGCAAAAGAAAGTTCTTTTTCAAGCATTATTGAATTCATTTAATGCGGCAAAGAATGCATCAATATTTTCAGATGGCGTATGAGGCGGTGTGTCACATCCGCTGGAGAGCACGAAGTTGGGATAGGACTTGGTAGCCTCCAACAGGTCGAGTGTGGCTTTCTTCATCACCTCCGGAGTAGCCGCCTTGAACAAACTCACCGGATCAAGATTTCCCATTGCAAGAGCATCCGCAGGTACTTCTTTCAGAGCTTCGACCATATCTATTTTATTTCCAAAATGATAAGCGGCAGCTCCTGTAGCTACCATTGCCTTGGTACAATGACCGGTATTTCCACAATTATGCAGAATGACCGTGAAGTGATCGTCCTGCACTTTCTCTACGATCTCCTTAATGAAAACAGACGAGTATTGCGTGCAGTCCTCATCAGACAAGAGTCCGGCAGCCGGTTCGGCCATCACTACCCCATTCACTCCTGTGGCCTTCAATGCCATACAGTAACGAAGAATGAAATCCGAACATTTCTTCAACAGCGAATTGGCCGCTTCCGGATTGATATAAATAAGCATCATGATTTCAGACATATCATACAAACGTCCTGCCAATGAGTAAGGGCCGATGCAACCGGCAAAGACAGGTCTGTCCGTTATTGTCTTGGCTGCCAACATATTTGCTTTCAGATATTGGGGGACTCTTCCTTTATTCAAAGCAGGAATGTTCAGTTTTTCAATATCCTCCTCATTAGCAAGAAGACGCCCCACTACACTGGGAACCTCATTTTCGGGGAAGACAATCTCCGCTCCGAAAGCCTCGGCTTCTACCGTCAAATCCATAATCACGGTTGCGGCGGCTGTGGGATATTTCTCACTCAATGCCTTGATGGCGTTGTAATGCACTTGTCCGTCAGTGACGGCATCGCGTACCGTTTTCCCTATCATCTCTATGCCCGGATGGGTCATGATGGGCATAGCCACCACTTCTTTCTTTTGGATAATTTCGTTTATCCACTCTTTCATATTCAGTTTACTCATGGTCTTTTATTCTTTATTTATTCTGTTATTGCAAAAGTAAGTCTTTTCTTTGATAATCTGCTGTCCCCTTTGCTCTTTCTCATTCAAAAAAGCGGTATAAATCCCGTTACAATACTACAGGGATTTACACCGTTTTTCATCTTATAGACTTATGGCAATTTATGCAAAAGATGACGATAATATGTTTCAACATCTTTCCAATGGTAGAAAGGAGCAATATCCGTTTCTACAGGGATGGTAACTTCTTTCTCGCAATGCATGAACTTCACCAGTATATCGTCAGAAGTTTTTTTTCTGAAGAAAACCAACTGGATATTCGCCGCCATCGGAGTGACCTTGAAATTACACCATGCCTGATAGAATTTATCGGGATCCGTTTCGGCTTTCCACATATCGCCCAATTGGAGCAACGCTACCAAGGGAATGATATTTCCATCGTGCCCAAAACGTAATGTCGCCGCATGGGTCCCGGATCTGATCGCCTCATCGGCCGAATCCAATATATTTTCAAGCAATGACCGGGCACTGGCCGTCATTATTCCACCATTGGCAGGTGCAGGTCCGTCACATACATAATTATGATAATTGCAAACTTGCCAAAGATCAAATAATTCATCTTCCTGAAATACATCATAAAGACTCACCTCTATCTCTACATTCTGCAAATCTGAAGCAATCCAATAAAGTCCCCACATCAATTCATCAGGATTCACATTCTTACGGATATAGTCAGGACTATTAAATAAGGAAGTAACCAGACGATCGGGACGGGTATGACTTTCTTTGAACTTTCTATATTCCTCATACCAAGGTCCCTGATGAGAAACAAACTTCACGGCTTCCGGCGTATGATAATTCATATATTTCATATACCTAGCACAAGCTTCGCGCCGGATCTGCAATGCCGGATTGAGTTCTTTCAACCGTTCACAAAAGGCATCCATACTCAATACACATCGCAACACCACGGTAGAGCGTGCAGACAGAGCAGGAGATCCCTTGAATACCTCGGGATAGTTCTGAAACATTCTTTCGGCTATCCCCCGGTGTTGCCTCACACCCAAAGGGGTCAAATCTCCCCCATGTCCCTCGGCATCTTCCCACACCAACGCCATTCTTTTGCGGACATCTTCTCCCAAAGCGGTCAAAGCTCCGGCTTGATGCGCTTTCTCGAAAATATCAACCACTGTTTTATAATCCTGTTCCGATTGAATCCACCTTGAACCGTGTCGTGCATAATGACTGATATAAAACGGTTTATACCCTTTAGGCGGAGGAGTCGCGATAGCTTCCTTTACGGGATAAGCATAGTACACTCCTCCCGTCCGGGCTATATCTTCCAATATAGCCTCACGGGTGGACTGAGCAAAACCATTCAGATGAATTCCACACAAACAGACAGACAGGACAATATATTTAAAAAGCGCCATCGTTTTCATGCTTATTAATTATATCCCTCGTTCTGACCAAATTCATCCGGATTCAAGATAGAGTCCAGAAACATCTGAGGAATAGGACGCCATGCATGATGCGGTTGAATCAATGGAATGTCCGGATTATGAGCTTTCACATATTCTACCAATTTTCCGGTTCTCTTCAAATCAAACCAGCGCATAAATTCGCCGCAATACTCACGTGCTCTTTCTTCCAAAATAAAGTCGATCGTCATCTTGTCCACTCCTACCTCCATTTCAGCTTCCTTGCCCGGTACAGCCGCACGTCTGCGTATATCATTGATACGTGCTTTAGCTATCTCCTTATTTCCTCCGGACTTCATTATCTCACATTCGGCAACAATGAAATACATTTCGGGCAAACGCATGGTAATCACATCATTTGCACCTACCTGCGAATTGGTAGGCAAGCCTTTGTTTTCAAAATTCGCATCTTCGTACTTTAGCAATGTCGGGAAGTGAATGTTAAAGTTGGCACTCTTGCTGACACTTCCATCGGCTGCATAGGTATCATCGATATCGACGACAGCGTATGGCAAGTTACGTTTGTCGGCAATCTTCTTCTTGGTGAAAAGCAGCGCTGTTTCTCCCGGCTGAATAACCTGACCAATCATAGATGACGGTTTTTCAAAATAGTCCAACTGATCCTTAGTCCAGGCATAAGCTTTGGGTGTATTCAGTTTATACTCTTCACGGAACCAAGCATTATAACGAGCATCTATATCCTCATTATACAATTCCAATAAATAACGGGTAGGCATCATCGCCATACTGCCCGACTTGGCATTCTTATCATTTCCATATTCATAATCCTGCACCATACCTGCTCTTGCCGAATAACTGGCATGGAAATACATATGCATACGGTTCGGGTTTTTAGCCTGCATATTCAATGATGACTCAGTAGAGTGGGTCACAACGAACATAGCCTCTTTATTCGTTTTATTATTATCCGGATCAAAGACTTCGTCAGGCGTATCATACAAAGATACTTTCAACGCATTCTGATTATCAATCACATATTGAGCCGCATCCTCAGCGATTTTATAATATTTGTCTTTGTCTGCCTGACTGTCACAATAGGAAACCCGTGTCAGTGCGATGCGCGCTAATAAACCATAAGCCGCTTTTGAGGTCGCACGACCTACATCTTTAACAGGATAAGGATCAACGGGCAGATTATCCACCGCATTCTGTGCATCGGCCAGCATTAAATCATACAAATCTTCATAGCTGCTGCGATAACAGTTCATTGAAAGACTTTCGGCAGAAGTTTCTTTGGTTCTAAGATCCACGTTACCGTAAATTTCAACCAAATGCCAATAAGCGTAAGCACGCATGAAACTTAATTCACCAAAACGGATATCTCTCAGTTTCTTGTCTTTGAATTCCACTTGGTCAATCCGTTCCAAACCGGCATTACAGTCGTTTATAATTTCATACAGACGATTCCACGTATTCTTAATCTGACCAACCAAAGCTGTCAATTCTTCATATTTGGACATCTGACGGCCATAACCGCAATTGGCAATATTGATCCAAAGGTCGCCACCACCGTTCAGTAATAACACAAAATCTTCACGTCCATAAAACTGACCGCCCCAAAAAGCATAAGCCGAATTGACAAGGGCCTCAAAACCGGCCTGTTCTTTGTACACATTATCCGGGGTACTTCCGGCAGGATTGTATTCCTCCAAATCACATGATTGCATGCCCAACAACAGGGCGGCACATGCTGCAAATAGATATTTCTTATTGTATTTCATGATAGTTATTTCTTTTTTATCTGTTAGAAATCAAGATTCAAACCAAATATAAACTGACGCTGCAACGGAGCTTTAGCCGATCCTCCGCGTTCTGCATCGTAATCCTGAATCAAATGATTCTTGGCAAAAGAGAAGAGGTTATTGGCAGTGACATATGCACGAAGTTTGGACACACCCAATTTGGAAGTCAACGATTTGGGGAATGTATAACCCAGTGATACAGTCTTGATCTTCCAATAAGAACCGTCAATGTAATTCAAAGACTCGTATCCCAGATAGTTATAGAAATTGGTCTGAGCCGGTCGCGGAAAATCATTGGACGGATTCTCCGGCGTCCAATAGTTCAAGTAAGCAGGGAAGTTACCTTTTCCCTGAGGATCGTAAGCACCTGCCAGTTCATAGTCAATCATCTGTCCCCAACGAGCTATAATATATACATTCAGATCGAAATTCTTATAACTAAAGTTATTATTGAGTCCTCCCGTCCATTTTGGAGACTGGCTGCCGAGATAAGTCCTGTCATTATCATCAATAATAAAGTTGCCATCCAAATCCTGCAATTTTATATCACCCGGCTTAAAAGACTGTGTCTTCTTTGCATCTTTAAAATATTTGGCAGCTTCCTCTGCTTCATTTTCCTGCCATATTCCCTGATTGATAAAATAATGATAGGAACGCAAAGGACGGCCAATCAGCAAACTACTGGTAATGGATGATTCGGCGCCAATGATATCCTTACCATCAATCAAATCGGTAATTTCCTCATGATTGGCAGCAAAGGTAAGGGTGGAGTTCCACTTAAAGTTTTTGTTATCCACATTGACGGTATTTACCGATACTTCAATACCACGGTTCATGGTTGCACCGATATTTTGATACATCTTGAACGGAGTTGCGTTACTACCACCCATGGAAGTAGGCAAAGTACGGGGCAACAGGATATCAGTAGTCTTTGTCTGGTATAAATCGACAACAGCCGAAATACGGTTATTGAACAAACCGATATCAAAACCTAGATCCCAGGTATTGGACATCTCCCAGCCTACATTCTCATTACCCACATATTCATTGTATATATAATAGGTATAGCCATTATCCTGGAAAGCAGAGTTTGTTTTCGGAGTCAAGCCCGACTGAGTTCCGTAGGCCATGATACCCGAGTTACCTGTCTTACCCCAACTTAAGCGCAACTTCAAGTTGCTAAGGGCTTCCACATTCTTCAAGAATGCTTCATCACTAATGCGCCATGCAGCAGCTACTGAAGGGAAACTTGCCCATTTATTGCCTTTAGACAAACGTGAGTCACCATCCCAACGATTGGAAACCGTCAACATATAGCGGCCTTTATAACTATAGTTGAAGCGCAAAGCATACGAGAAAGTCTGATGCTGTATATAATCCGATCCGATTACATAAGAGCTTTTATCATTGGCTCCCAGATTATGCCATAAATAAGAATCAACCAACTGGCCTTCACCTTGTGCATTCACCGATGTATATTTGGATTGTGTCCACGAAGTCAATGCAGTGGCACCAAAAGTATGATCTTTGACGGTTTTGTTATAACTGATAATATTATCCCAATTCACAAAACTCTTTTCGGAAGATTTGATTTTGGACAGTGACGTTGAATTCTGTCCCAAACGGTCAATAGAACCGGCCCCTTCAAAATCCTGCTTACGATAAAAAGCATAATTGGTTCCTAAATTAGAACGGAAAGTCAATCCTTCAATAGGGGTAAAATCCAGATACCCATTGGCTATCAAATTGGTTTTCAGCACATGATGTCTTGCAGCCACTTCAGATGCCTCATCCACCAACGGACTCACCTGTCCATTCTTTCCTAATGGATATTCTACCACTTTACCGTCTTCATCGTATGCTTTACCAAGAGGCGCATTAGTAGCAGCGCGCCATAGCACATTCTCGGCACGCTCATCTTGTGCATAATGAGTGACCTGTGTAGTAGCTCCTACTTTTACGGTCTTGCCTAACTTGTGCTCAATGTTCATACGCAAGTTGTACTTATCCATTTTATCATTTTTGAAAGAACCCTTTTCCTGATAATATCCGGCAGACAACATCGCGGTGGTCTTTTCCGTACCTCCTGACGCTGTAACCTGATGGCTTTGAACAAGCCCTGTATGAAGCACCTCATCTATCCAGTCAGTCCACTCACCGTTCTGAATGGCCTGCCATTCCTCCACAGTGAAAAGTTTCTGGTCATCGGCGGTAGAATTCCACTGACCACCGGTACGAGCTGCTTCACGACGCACCTGCATATAGTCTTCACCACTCAGCATATCAGGATATTGCGCCCAACCGTTGACACCAAAATAACCGTTGTAAGAGAATTTGGTCTTACCTTGCGCACCTTTCTTGGTGGTGATAATGATTACCCCATTAGCACCTTGCGAACCATAAATTGCCGTAGAAGAAGCATCTTTCAGCACTTCGATAGATTCAATATCAGCCGGAGCAATATCCGAGAAATCACCTCCCTGCATACCATCAATGATAAACAGCGGAGCATTGGCAACATTGTTACCAAACTCATCTTTCACATCGGACAGTGAACGCTGTCCACGGATATTAATGGTTACACCCGAAGTAGCCTTACCTGAATTACGTACAATATCCAAACCCGGAACCTGCCCCTGCAATGCTTCCATGGCATTAGATGCCGGTGATTTTACAATATCAGCCGCCTTCACTGAAGCAATAGAACCTGTAAGGTCACGTTTCTTCATCACGCCATAACCCACAACGACCACTTCATCCAAAGCCTGCGTATCGGCCTCCATTTTAATGTTCAGCTGATTGCTTTTTCCTACCGTTATATCCTGCGTTTTATATCCTATATAAGATATGACGAGAATATGCTTACCTGAAGGAACTTCCAAAGAATAATTACCGTCAAAATCGGTAATCGTACCCACCGTTGTACCTTTCACCAGTACGGATACACCAATTAACGGCTCCCCTGTGTCATCTATGATTTTACCTGTAACAGTACGTCCTTGCTGGACAGACTGAACCAATTCACCGGCAACAGGGTCACTTGCATTTGCATAAGAAAATGCAGACGGCATACATAATGCTGCCGATAACCCTAAAATAATGGGAGTACGTCTGATATTACTTTCCCAATTTTGTTTCGGACTTTTTTTCATGCTTTTTATTTCTATTATAATAGTCAACAAAAGTTTATTTTATCATATCTATTTAAATGACGCATGTAAAAAGCCCCTGTGCCCAAGCGGTGTAATCAGCGTGCATGCCCTGGCGGCGGAAACGGCCTCCATCTGAAGT
>OGMB01000349.1_pt1 | contig 26296 bp, 16 predicted proteins | sample 1573001 | NCBI WGS metagenome assembly OGMB01 (sample SAMEA2581921, study PRJEB24529) | metagenome | biome: Human gut stool | place: China | collected 2011
AAGTGGCGGCACTGTAAGTGGAGTTAGTATCCGTCCACGGTACCGCCACGTACATCTGCCCGGAAGAATTCAACTGGACAGCGTAGTTTTTAGACGCTAGTCCCGTGGCGCCGATCTTGACAAGACCGTAAGTTGATGAAGTGGCGGCACTGTAAGTGGAGTTAGTATCCGTCCACGGTACCGCCACGTACATTTGACCGCTAGAATTAAGCTGCACGGCGTAATTCTTCGCCGCCAAACCGGTAGCACCTATCTTCACTAAACCTAGAGTTGAAGATGTAGCCTGAGAGTAGGTGGTGTTGGTGGTGGGGGGGGTGTACCCTAGAGCCGAAGTCACCATTGATTTGGTGATACTTGTCAAGTAGCCTCTACCAGATACCCATTCTTGGGTAGCAACAAGTTTTTCCACCATGTACAGGTTTCCCCAATATCCATTAGCGTATCCAGTAGATGTACCGTTTTTCCAATACCATGTAGTTGGTATTATTGTATCGCTAGGAGTTCTATAATTAACATACATACCACTTTGATTAGATGTTAATATAAACTCGTTACCAACATTAACTATGGCCGGGTAACCACTCAATATTTTAAATGTTGATAATGGGGCAAATTTACTGTTAGCCCACGTTTGCGTGGCGTACCCTGACAGGTCTGCTGAAGTGAGTAGTTTTGCTTTTGAAATTGTATTTCCGAGATAAGCACCATCAGTTCCTACAAATAAATATTTATTGCTTTCATAGTTATATATATAGCTTCCAATGCTAGACAAGAATCCAATAGCTGCCTTACTAGTTCCGTTTAATTGAACTTTAATAAAGGATTCAGTTTCACTAGAATTTGTGTTATTTAATATTAATGAATTAGATATTGAATTGATAATTAATTGACCAGATAATATTCCCCCTGTCAAAGGTAAATATCCACCTAGTTTAGTATTAACCCATTTAGTATCAGCTAGGAACTTCCAATCAGTAGAATTTCCAGTAGAAGGAGTGTATTTTCTATACGCCATTCCTGTACCATCAATATCCCCAACTAATTGAAATGCATAATCTCCGTCCCAGAAATAGGTAAGAGCTACTCCATCACCAACTGCCTGTCCACTCACAGGGTCGACCCCCGGTTTATTAATTACATTTTCTCCAGCAAATGATGAAATTAGTAAAGCATCATTTGATACTTTACTAATATTAAGATTATTTATTCTAGAATCAGATGAAAACCCAGAATATGATTTAATAATACCTGATGCGAATATACCGTTGGTAGGTACTTTTGCCGCATCCTCACCGTAATTACTGGAAACAAGCAAATCACCTATCTCTATCCCTCGTGCCGATCCCGAAATGGTGGCGGCTATCTTGTTATTAGTGTCTAATCTAAAATCAACACCTGTATTACCGAACATATACCTTTTAGAGTATATGGTGTGTATTGATGCGTAACCAAATGACCAGTCATTGGTGCCAAGGTATGAGGTGCCACCCGAATCAAGAGTTGCTTGAGTGTTAGGCAATAGTCCTTGGGCTGGCGTCCTAAGCCAATTGTAGGTAGTCCCATCTATTCTGGCGATAGATGGATACGTGTTCGCATCCATCACCAGCACAGCCACGTTCTCGTCCGCGGTCACTACTCTCTTCCAATTGGATGAATCACCATACCCTAGGTTATTGGCGGTTCTGAACCACATATAACGAGTTCCATTTTCAACATTATGATTAATATCAAAGGCGAGTTGAGGTCGAAGTACTACATTATTATAAACGGAATTATAATTGCCATCTATTTGTAAAACGGCACCATATGACATTCCGGTGGGGGCGTTAGTATTATTACCAATTGGACGATAGTAATTAAATAATATTTTAGGAGAATCTGGACCTGCAAACAAAGTATTGAAATCAGCATTAGATCCTTCAATATAAGTATTAACAAATCCATATGTCCACTTGTTGTTGGTTGGCAAGTATTGAGAGTAGTTGGATTCATCTAGTATCTTGTAATCAGTTGCTCCCTTGGTGTGAATCAAATCTACTGCGCCACTTCTTATCTTGGTAGTTCCTGTTGCACGACCAATATGTGCTAACTGAGTACTTTGTGTCCAAATCAAGGAATTTCCATCTGCATCATCTAGTGACCATACTGAAGGAACTTTCATTGACGTACCGTAAAACCTGTATTGAGCGGTATCATATTCCACGTCTCCTACTCCAATCCATGCAAAGTTTGAAGTACTACCGATTCCATGACCACCGATCCGAATACTAGTAGCATTATCACTATTGGCTTTAAACGTGATTGATCTTTCCCATCCACCTGATGTTGTTATATTTACCAATAATTGGCCAGTACTTGACACTTCAAATGGGCCCACGTTGAACTGTCCGGCAGTGAAGGTGTTTTGAGCGGTGAAGGTGTTAGCCTCGCTCTTCTTGGCCATGTCAGACACGTCCGGTATGTCAGAGGTGGAAGCGGGGGTGGGGAGGTTGCTAGCGTCCCATATCTTGTAACTATTACTATTCTTGATATGTACTAAATCAGTATCATTTGATCTAACATAACAGCCACGTCTATTACTACCAAAAATAATAGTTGATCCATCAGCTAAAATAGCTGATGCGTCACCAAAATCAATTCTAAATATTGTATTTAAATCTAGGGATTCTGTACGAAACTTGTATTGTGCATTATCATGCCTAACACTTCCAATTCCAATATATGCGTAATTAGCAACAGTAGATGAACTCACCGAACCAAAAGACACTTTCGTATCTTCAAGGTCATTGTATTTGAAATACAATGACCTTGACAATCCTTCCAGACCTTCTCTATATGGAGTATTTACTCCAAGGTTACTATTTGAATCTACTCTAAAATTACCAACAGAGAACTTGTTGGCGACAAACGAATTCGTTCCAGTGAAAGCATTATTCCCTGACTTGGTGGCGGGGTCGGGGAGGTTGCGTTTATCATATATTGGATATTCAGTCAAGGTATTATTATTATTTACCAAGTGAATTAAATCAGACACGTTTGACCGAATAATACCAACTAAATCTTTAGAACCCACCCCCCACCTACTTTCTGATCCTTTTAAATAAGTGAATAGTAACGCTTTGGTTCCATCATTATTATATATACCTTGTAAAACATCTGAATTACCTGAGTCAACAATTCTTATAGAACCGGTCATTGTTCCACCACTCAACTTCAAGTATCCCTTGAGTGATTCGGTGGTTCCAGTATTAACAGAGTCTATGGCATCTGACACGGCCTTGACGGTGGGGGCGTAGTTAGTTTCCTTGCCGGTTAACACGCTCTTGAGGTCAGCTTGATACAAGACCTCCGAATCGTCAGAAGAACGGTAGTACGTGGTAGAGGTGAGGGGGGTGTTCAATACAGACCCACCATCACGGATCATGACGGATGCTGTTTTTGCAGATAATCTTAACCCTGTTAAATTCGTGTAAATATTACCAGTTGAAACGTTAATATCTCCAATAAAGTAAAACTTGTTAGCATCAGATGAAAATTGCGTAAAAGTGTCGTTCGTGAACACTCTCCATCCCTTCCCCATTGTCATGAATGCTAACGACCCGTTATTGGCAGTCGAGTACTTAATACTCGTGTTATTGTCTTTAAAATACAATTGGAGGGTGGGGGGAATTACATTCGTGGTTACCACCATCTTGTTGGCAGCATCCCACGACAGGAACATTCCATCGGTTAGTCTCGCTTGATCAAGAGAGTACAACACCTCGGCATTGTCTGACGCACGATAAAAAGAAGGTGCTTCAACTCCACAAGAAGCGATTATAGTGTTTGGACTCCCCGCGAGGTGACTATAATACGAGAAATAAGCATTCTTACCACCTATGATAACATTTTTATCAAGGACGGGACTAATGAATGACGGTTTTTTTATATCAAGAATAAACTTGTCATTAGAACCACTAGAATCTCCAAGTATTATACCATTCGTGTTAGTTGAAATTAAGGAATACTTGACTTCATCCTGTGGTATACCCGGTAATAACGCCAAGATGGAATCATCGCCACTCATGGATAATGCTAACCCGGCTTCCATGAACTTCATTTTGAGGGTAGCGTCAGCGATTTCCGGATCAAATTTGAAATCTAACGATTTGTTATACGGTATCAGGTTAGTGGTCTTGAACGTCTTGGTGGCGGCGTCCCACGAGGCGAACATCCCGTCAATCATGTCCCCCACCGGCTGTCTAAGTGCCACGTCGAACATGTTCCCTTCTTTCCCGATCTTGAACATCCCGTCCGACTCGTTGAACCCGAACATGAAGTTCTGTTCCGTTCCACGATCTACCTCTATACCGGCGAAACCGGCAGTCACGCCGGCACCTGTCTCTCCCTCGTTAATCAGGATCATGTTATCACGCACTTCAACCCTCTCCGCTTGAGTTATGAAAGTGTCTCCCTCTTGAGTGACGTCACCTTTTATCACTAGGTTCTGCACGGTAAAGTTAGCGTAACCGGCGTCTCCCTTGGTGCGGGTAGACAATCCCCCACCTTCCGCTTTCAACATGGCTCCCGTGTTACCGGAGTCTATAACGAACGTCTTGCTCGTGGTACCCGTGTCCGTGTTTTGCTCGTGGGACAACGCCTCTAGCGCTTCGAGCCTGTCGTCCGTTGATCCTGAAAGGTCCGTTATCTGTCGTTGCAGGTCTTCCTCGACGCCCGTGGCTCGCTCGGTCTCGGCGGTTATGGCGTTTTGAAGGTTAGTGTCGGCGGATTGCATCTCCTGCCGTATCTTCGCCTCTTCCGCTTTCGCCCTGCTGGATTCGGTGGCGATGTCGCTAGCGTTCTTTGATATGGCGGCGTCATGAGCCTCGTCCCGGGCTGTCGATCTGGCAACCTCCGAGTCTATGGCGCTCTTGTTAGCGTTAACGTCCACTCGTAACCCCTTGAGCAAGGTGTCATGCTCGGCGTCCTTGGTCGTTGACCTGTTGATCTCCGCGTCTAGCTTGGAGCTAGTGGAATCCACGTCATCACGCAACCCTTCCAGTAACTCGTCATGCTCCTTGTCTTTAGCCACCGACCTGTTGATCTCTTGATTCAACATCTCGTTGGTGGAGGTGAGGTCTTGACGAAGGTTAGCTATCTGCGTGTCATGCAGGTCATCCTTTCCAGTGGACCTGTTAATCTCCCTGCGTAACTCTTCCTCTATCCTTCTCACGTTAACGAACGTGGCGTTCAATGAACTAACCAAGTTGGTATTGTCCCACGTGTCAAGAAGATTCATGTCCCCGATAACCTTGAACATCATGTCACCGGTAACGAACTTTTCACTTCCCTCCTCTATGGGACCGGATAAATTCTTTATTATTAAATCAAACGTGATCGTGTTCGGTCTAGCTTCAAGGTCGGCGCCAGCTTGTATCATAAACAAGTCGGAGTCAGCCAGCGTGCTGACCAACTCCATGTCTTGCGTGAACCTTATCTGCTTGACTTCCCCGATCACCGGGACCTCCGGTAACTCCGATGAATCCACGTTCTCTAGGGTAATCTTCTTTGACATTTTTTCTAGTTCTTTCTTGGCCGCCCTTTCGGTTTAGATTCTTCCTTGGATTCTTCCTCGACGGGGGCCGGGTTAAACGTTTTATACAAGTCTTCCAGTTCCTCGTGTTCCTTTTCCACTTTCTTCAAGGTCTCCGGGTCAAGCAATCCTTTCTCCGGGTTCTCGACGATCATGGTCATGAAACGATCGAACAATGACATTACAGGACCGTTAAGGCTGTTACCTTGCATTTTCTTCACGATCTCGTCACAGATGAAACTTACCACCATGTGATGTAACTCGTAATCTCTAGGTTCTTGACCCTTCTTGTTCCATGACACGGTTCCCTTCTTCTCGTCAGAAGTGATCTCGAACTCCTCGTAATCCTTTGGCGACAACCCTAGGGCGAGGGAGGCGGATTGACACATCACGATTTCTTTTTTCGTTCCGTTCTGTGAATTAAAAGATTCAATGACGTTTGATAACAACATCATGCGGTCTAAAATAGTCAATTTAATTTTCATTTCAATGTAAATTTAATATATTAATAATAACTAAACTCTTTCTTCAAAAGAAAGCCAGTTTTTAGGCATTTGAGACGCTATCCATTTATTCGAATCAACTTTTATAACAAATACTATATCATGACCGGCAGAAGAAACTCCTTTATAATACAAGTCATCAATTATGAAATACTCTCCTGAAGACCACGGGGCGTATATCCAGAATTTCTCGTCCGCCCATGACATGATAAAAAACCATGATCCTATCGCTAACCTAGATTCTATATTAACAATCTTGTTAGATCCACCACCATACAAGACAACCATGTTGTTATCAGTTCCAATACTTATTTGTTGTCTATCTGAACTAAAGGAATGTCTTCGTAAACCGTTAAAAATTAACGCTGCTCTTTGCGACGCCAAGTTAATACCTCCCGGCTCCGTTCTTGTAGCGCCACTAAAATTAGGATCAGGACCTATATCAACCCATCCGTTACCTATCCTGACATCACCATAACCGTTTATACCAGAATAATAAGAATAGGAATTACCACTGTAAGTTACATACCCTTTATTAATATGAATATCTCCTTCTTGGATTCTAATAGCTTGAGGACCTGAATTAACGGAAAAATTCCTAGTTCCACCCGTGATAGACAAGTACATGAAAGTGGTGGTATCATACCTACCCCTCTGTTTAACTTTACCGTACAACATTGGTCTAATTCCGGCAGAAGATGGGATAACTGATGTTCCGATAGCTATTTGTCTATCCCAGTCGCTATCCGTTGCGTTCCAATTTTCACGATATACAAGACCTCCATTGTACAATTTTGACTTGTAATACGTTTTCCCGTTCTCTGTAACTTGATTGTAAGCCAAACCGTCAGAATCTATGGTAAGGTTGCCTATCTTCCCCCCACTAGCCATAACCGTACCCTCGATGAAGGCGTTCTGGGCGTACAATATACCCGAGTCACTCACGGCGAACGTTACCTTGTCGGCGGGGGGATCGTAGTTGTCAGCCCCGAGCTGGGTGGTGGCGTATTTCAACGCTTCTTTTGCCTTTTCAAAATCTCCCCCGCTATAAAATCTAGGTACACGGTTCCTGAACTGTCTTATCGTCCACACGTCACCTTGACCGGGAGCTAGGGTTGAACCACCGTACATGCCACCCGTCTCTACCCAGTCACTGGGTATCTCGTCAGGAACGGAACTACCGTCACGGAGGGAGGGGGAATAACCAACCTTGATGTACGTGGTTGATATTAAACCTCCATCTATTTCCGTCTTCTGTTGCAAGGCGTGCTTGAGGTAGTCGAGGGTCGTCACGTCGTTAAGGTCGTTGTTGATAACTGGAACGTCCTCCGTGTCTATCATCTTGGTACCGTCGGGATCGAAAAAGGCGGAGAAACGAATGTTGGTAGGCCAACCTTTCGTTGAACTTTTCGCCAGCGTGTACGTGTACTTCGTGGTTGCAGAACCACCGGCAGATTTTATAACCGTCCAGTTCTTCATGTAGTCGTAAGACACGGCCACGTACCAGTAACAAGAGTAATCGGTAACACCTACCCCTCCCTCACCCTTGTGGGCGGTAGCGGTCACGGTGGCAGGATTGGCGCTATCATCACGAATCGAAGCGCTAGAACAATCGGTGGATAGCCAGTAAGCCGTGCCGGGTAAACCGTCAGCACCGTCGTTACCGGGGGCGCCGTAAGACCCGTACGTCCACCCGGACACCGAACCGAACTTGTCAACGGTCCTGCTACGCATCCAAGCGAAAGGCTTCTCCACAGTCGTGCTTTGCGGGCCGTCGGTCCACGAGCTTTCAGCTATATCCGAGTGATCGGTTCGAGATTTACCGATAGAGAACTGGAACTCGGTGTAACCACCTGATTCACCGTCCTTTCCGGGCTGACCTTGCTCTCCAACGACACGCATGGCGTCAGACCAAGCGTCACTACCCACCTTCTGTCTCATGTAGATGTCTCCCTCCACGAACGGGTAATGCCACCCGGACGTCCCGCTAACGGAGAATTGAACCGATATGGAATCACCCTCCGGCCCACGTTCACCTTGAGGAATCCTGTTGACCTTGAATATCTTCTGGATAGCGGGGAAAGCTCCACCTTGACTTGACACGTTGAATATGACGGAACCGGTCATGTTAGAACCGGTAAAATCGGTCACTTGAACCTGAACGTACTCGGCGTTATTCGTTCTGGTGTATTTTATACCTGAATCTGCCGACACCGTGACGGTGGCCTGATTCGTGACGTTCTCGGTACCGTAGAACACCCGCAACCTCGTTAGCATGTTGTTACCGTAGTAACCACCGCTACCGTCAGCCTTGGTGTTAGTTGAACCGACCTCGTTATCAAGGTCTATGACGTAGTTGGACTCTCCCGGGATACCGGAAACGTCCTGTATTAACACGACCTCGCTGTCGCATATATTAACGAAACCTTGATCGAAGTAAAGCTCCGCTCTAATGTTCGTCCAAGACGGGTCGATGTCAACGTCTATGTAAGGAACTTGTGAAGTCCACGACTTTATCGTGGTCCAAGTCTTTTGATTATCTTTAGAATAAGCGGTTCTCCAGTATCCCAGAGACCACCCGGTAACACCGTCGGCAACCGATCCACGTTTGGCCGTGAAACGCACTCTAGGGGGATTAGGAGACCCGTTCAGCATGTTGATGAACCTAGTGTCCGGGACGATCCAGTAAGAGGCTCCAGATGGCCCGGTGATCACTACCGGGGTACTCCACCCGTCTTCAGGTACCTCGGTGGCTGGAGGCTCAACAGTACCCTTTCTCATCCACAGGAACTCGTTCCCGCTAGTGGTTGGTGGCCCGTCCTGCCAGCCGGTAGTGGGAGGGGTCTCGATCGACGTGTTCTTGGCGAACTGGTATTCAACGTAAGTACCGTCCTGACCGGCCTCCCCCACGATTCTCATGGGGTCTGACCACGTGATCCCGTCATCCATCTTCTGTCTCATGAACACGTCATCAACCCGGAACGGGTAGTGCCAGTTGGACTTTCCGTCCTTCGAGTATTGCACCTGCAACCCGATCCCGTCTTTCCCCTTGTACTCCGACCACTCGTACTCGCGGTTGTAGTAAGCCACGTCAATCACTTGCTCCTGTCCCGGCGGGAACGTGTCTTCTTGCTGGTTAACCTGATTGTAAGAGAAGCCTATGTACCTAAGCCCTTCAGCCGCCCCGTCGTTCGTGACCTGTGAAAGGTCAGTGATCGGGTGGGTGGTGGAGAACTTGATCCATATGAAACGGTCACTTCCCGGGGGTCCCGGCACTCCCTCCCCGGTCAACAGGGAGAACTTGTAATCGGCCGGGTTAAGCGGTAACGGCGGGTTCGGCGTTTCCTTGTCGTGCGCCAGCCCTATGTATTTCTTCCCCTCGGGGGTGAGAGATATTCCCGTCCCCGCCTCGTCATCGGCGTAAACGATCCACACGTAACCACCGGGTCCACGCTGTCCCTGCTCTCCCTGCTTGTTCTTCGAGATATTAAACCTCTTTTGCAAGGTGGGGGCGTTTATCGTTTCCGGGTCCATCGTGTTCTTCGGCATGCAGGTGAACAGGATGAAACCGTCATCCTCTTCCATGCCTTTCACTTGAACGGTCTTGCCGTTGTTGGTCGCTAGGTAATCTATCGTGGAGGGGGTTGCCTCGGTGGCGAAGTTGTACTTGGAGCTTATGTCCTTTCCCCCCTTCGTTACCATTGCCGTGGACTTGGCGTTATCACCCCAGTAACCACCGCTACCGTCCGGTTGCGTGGAAACTATGCAGACGTCGTTATCTAGGTCCAGAGAGTAAGCGGCCTCCCCCGGTTCACCTTTTATCTCCTCGGAGCTTAAAGCACCGTCGAAAGTCTTGCTACAATTGAACGTTAGGTCCATCGTGATACTCGACCCCTCGAAGTTAACGGTGAGGGTGACGGATGCCATGTCTTGGAACATGTCAAGCAAGTACATCTCCCCTCCCGCTTGGGTGATGGCGGCGGTACAACCGGATACCTTCTTTATGGATAGCTTGTACTGCCCCTTCCCCGGGTTAGGGTTGGGGGATAGCAACGTGGTACCGGCGTAAGCGACCACGCCCGTTTTCGCCCTCCCGTTCTCGCCGAGCTGACCGTCCTTGATCTTGCCGTTGTAATCTGAAGCTATGCCCACGTAAGGGTTGTCCAGAACGGCTATGTATCCGCCGGCACCGTTGATACCGTCGGAAACCTTGATGAGAGAGGACACGTCCGAGTACCTCTCCCCGTCCAGTTCCACCTCGTACATGACGGATAACGTGTTCTTGCCAGCCCACCACTCGCTGGCAGGCGTGATGACCAGCGTCTTCTGGCTCTCTCCCTCTATCTCCTTGAAACCGTCACCTGAAAGGTAATACCATCTCCTGTAACCACCTAGGTCGGAGTTGAAGTTGTTTTCCGACACCCGTATAGTGATCTCGTCAGGGGTGGTGTTGCCTTCCTTGTCGGTTATGAAGGCGGGGGAGGGGTCGGGCATGATGTCAACGCTCTTGGACACCGCCTTGTTCACGTCGTTAATCAACTTGTCGTACTCGGCGAAGTTGTCAAGACCGGTACACCCGGGACCTATCATGATGTTCTCGAAACGACCGTTCTGGACGAATATTCCAGCCGCGGCGGCGTCTAGCGGGTCTCTACCGAAGACACCCACCCGTTTCCCGGTAAGGTCGTAAGAGTTAATGCCCATGTATATGGAAATGGCTGGAGCCTGATCGGAAGCGGCGTCAAGCATGATGGCGGATTGTCTGGGCTTGTTCTTGTCGTCCCTATGCCCGAACAACACGATCTCGTCTCCCGCCTCCGGGACGTCACCGTTGCCGTCCTGATCGGTCTTGGACAGGATACAGTAATCCGCCCCCACGGCTATGACGAGACGCCAGTAGTACTTCTGGTGTTCTAGCGTGAACTTCTGGCATCTGGCTTGGTCGTAAACGATGAAATTATTCAAGTCACCGTCCTCGGCGTAACACTTGTAACCTTGATCAAGCTCCTCCACCCTGCCTATCTTCATGTTGGTGGGGGTGATGATCACCTGACCGGCCTGCGCCGTTAACTGTTGTATAACTAGGTTAACGAACGTGGCCTTCTTGCGAATGTAAGCGTAATCCACCTCTAGGTGAGAGTTACCGGTCTCGTCGTTCCATAACGAGCCGCCGGCGATACCCTGTTGCCACCCGGGGGTGTCGTAATGCGTGGCGATAAGCCTAGTGAACGCCCCGGCGAACAGGTCAATCCATATCTCCGCCTCCGGGTTCTTGAGGTCCTCGGCACGTATGTAAGTCTTTAAACCGTCCCTGAAAATTCTGAATATAAGGTCGTTAATGGTGATTGATTCACCAACCTTCAACCACTTTGAAATCGTGACGGTGTTGAAGATAGGATCGGTGGACGGGTTCCCGCTTCCCTCCCCCACTCCAAGCAATTTACCTAGAGCCTCAAGGGTTATCGTTTCCGGGTCACCACCTAGGTTATCAGCCCTCTGCGTCATCAAGAAATCAGCCAGTGACGGGGTGGGGTTCTCTTTCATCCCCGTGGGGAACTTTATGGAGTTCGGTACCTCTCTAGCGTTTGCCCCGAACAGTATCTCTTTCTTCTCTTCGCTCATGTTAAACTACTTTTTAGGTTTTTCGCCACATCCTTTACAGGCATTTACATTTTCATGTATTGACGCTTCACCGGAACGCTACTTTTTAGGTCAATCTCTTGACGGTCATCCATAGTTGGAACCTCCACGTCCAAACTCCGGTATGCCACCGGTTCTTGTTAAACAATAAATACTTAGGCAAATATATAAAAAATATTTTGATTCTAGTAATAAAATCATCACCTTTGTATCATCACGTGGACTGGCTCCAAGAACAAATATTTAACACCAAGAACATCAGTTCTAATCCGCACGACAAACGTATCCTTCTACTAAATTCCTCGTCCACGTGATTTTTTTTGCCTTCACGCTTTGTTTTCTCGAAACTTCACCGTATATTTGCCTTGCTATGTAATAGTACGAGGTGGTGGTCTCGATGACTATGACAAGCAACTTGAGATTTTAATGTTCTACATACTTTTAGATATTCAAGAGCTTATCCTTAACCCGAGGCCCCCATTTAAACTATACCGGTTAAGGATTTCTCTTTTTATAGAGATTCCCACGACAAGAGGTATATAGCGGCAGTTGAAGACAGAGCGACCTGTCGCCCCGGTTGACACCCGAAAACGCTCACCAAGACTAGAGTGTCTGGAATATAAACTGTTCATGAATAAGGTTCAAAGAAATCTCGCTACGTCTGTCCGACTTGACGACGAGTAACCCATGCCGAAAGGTAAAAGGTGGAGGTCATGGACCACCAACGAGCCGAATCGCTCCTGACAAGGAATCCATAGCACAGGTTATGGAGGGGAGACAGGAAGCTTTCATGGAGAGGGAGTGGGGGTCACTAGACCAGAAGGTCCTGCCCACCCTTAAGTATTCTTCTTGTTATTTAATGCTCACGGCGGAGGTCTCCTCCCATCTACTACACTAGATGCTTCATGTATATCACTTGTAAAGTTCATCTAATTGTAGTATATTAGTAACATATATATTACTAATAACCTACTAATATATAGTAAATATATTAAAGGTGATGCCCTATCAAGAAAGCGGTGAGTGTTAGCTAGCATGGGGAAGAAAAAGTCGGAGGTATGTCCTTACACGAAATGGATAGACAAAGAATAGAAACGGTGTTCAAGATGGAGAAGGTCAAGCAAGATAGCAAGGCTGAAAGGCTGAAAAGGATGGTGAGGTTCAAAAGAGAGATACTCCCCGCCCTCGACGCTTACAGGGTGAGGTCGTTCAATCGTTCCACCATGTTCAAGTTCTTTGACGAGAGGTGGGGGGAGATAGACGTTTACCCGATGTCGGACAAGCTACTCGTTATAGAGGACCACGAGTGGGTGAGGGGGGCTAGGAAATGGATAATTAAAAATATATTCTTGGAACGATAGAAATAGAATGAAAAAAGAAAAGATAAATTACTTCATCGTCGAGATAGAACTGTACTCCACCGATCTGCTCGTGGTGGTGGGAGATATTGAGGGGGCGATAAAATGGCTAGATAACAAGAACGTCAGCGAGGATGACATCGAGTTTGTCAAGTCTTCTTGCAATACCGGATCGCAAGGTACTACCTGTTTGTTAAGTAATAACGCCTTGTTCATTAGATTAATTCACTCCCCCACCACTCATGAATATAAAGGAATACTGGCTCACGAGGTATTCCACGCTACTAGCATTCTACTCAGGAGCAGGGGAATGTCACTCGTCAAGGAATCGGAGGAGGCTTACGCTTACTTGTTGGAATTTATATACAGGAAAATAGTCGAGAAGATAGAAGAATTGAAGATAAAATGATATATTTGCATGTCTTTGCTTTGAATTATAGTAAGTGAATTGTCCCCCTCGTGCCACGGGCATTGGAGGGGGAATTTCAAGGTTTTCATTGTTAACAATAGTTGTTCGAGGGGTGGGGATTTGTTATTTTGACCCACCCCTACTCTTTTCAAGAATTAATCATGGAGAATTACGACGTTTACACCAGCACCACCAACAGGGAATACAAGGAACAGGCCGAGAAAGCCATGAAGATGTATTACGACACTTTCGAGGAAATAGAAACCGTGAGGGTATCCCCACGGCTCCAGTATGTAAAGAAACGGCTTAAACGGGAAAAATCATCAAACGGTAGCCGTGGTAACGGTGATGGTAAGCGTTGAGTTATCAGACAACGTGCATTTTCCACCGGTGATCTTGCCGGAAGAATCGGCGGTGAGGCTGATTGCCTTAACGGATTTACCGTCAGCTCCTTTCGCCCCGGCAGCGCCAGTAGCACCTTTAGCACCGGCTGGACCTTGAGGACCGGTAGGACCGGCAGGACCCGTGTCTCCCTTCTCCCCCTTCGCCCCGGTGGCTCCAGTGGCTCCCTTGTCACCCTTCTGCCCCTTCAACTCTCCAGACTCCAGTTTTTGCTGGAAGCTTTTACCGTCATCGAAAATAACGGAGGAGGCGGGGACGGAGTAAACGAACGTCTCTTCCTCTGTCAAGTAACAAGCCTGAGTTACCTCCGTGTCGGAAACGATATCAATGAAGATGTAACCACTCCCCGGGATCACGAATTCAAGTAAAACGTCAGAACGACCGGGAGTCACCTTCTTGTACAACACTGGATCGTAACCCTTGGGATACAAGTATATCATCACGTCAGAGTTATCAACCCTGTCGAGGAAGACGTGAACCTTCCCGCTAGCTTGAAACGAGACCTTGTACTTCTTGTCGTCGGTATCCTCGAATTTTAAAACTTTTGTTGCCATATAATACATGTAGGTACTTACGCTTTCACGTATTGACGCTTCACCGGAACGCTACTTTTTAGGTCAATTCCTTGACGGTCATCCATAGTTGGAACCTCCACGTCCGAACCCCGTTGTACCGACGGTTTATTGTTAATAAATTGTACCTCAAATGTATGAAAATTACATGAAAATAGAAAACCCCACCCCGTGGACGGGGAGGGGAAATCTACATGTCTAAAAAGAAATAAATCAAAAAGTACGAAAACAAACAATGAAGTTATTGATTATCAATTAGTTAGCTAAAAAGGTAAATCTGATTCATCTTCTTGTTGGGGGAAATTATCTATACCTCCTTGTTGCTGTTGAACCGGCTGGGGCTGGGGTTGGGGGGTTGACGGTTGCTGGCTGAACTCCTGTCTAGCTTGGGAGAACTGTCCCTGATCTTGAAGGAAGGCGGGGTTCTTGCCAACGATCTTCACGTTCCAACCGGTGCATGACGTGAAGTAACGAACTACACCGTCCTTCTCCCACCGTCTCGATTCAACGTCGAATCCCACCTCCACGGTGTCACCTATATTTAATTGCACGAGGGAGTCGATACGGTCGTTCAGGAACTGGATCACGACGTCATGATCCCAACGCCCGTCGTTCCACGTGAATAATACCTCTTGTTTTCTCAATTTCTCGCTCACTTGTTGTGGCTGGAAGATGTCTTTAACTTTAAATTCTTTATTCATATCTAATAGATTTTTTGTTTCGACAAAAATAGTGAAAAACTTTGACGTTTACAAGTATTTTATATATATTTGTTCCGTTAAATATTAAATTTTATCACTATGGGAATTGAAATAGAAGAAATGGCGCTCCTGATGTCCATGCAGGATGTAAGGGAGGCAACTGACGCGGAGAGAATCGACGACATCAACATAAGGAGGTTGTCGAGCTTGATGAAAAAGAGTGATGACGTGTTCCTCGGTGGCATGCTGAAGGACGAGAAGGTGAGCGGTAGCGTCGTCCTAGTGTTGTGGGTGGTGAAGAAGGAGATAGAGGAATACATGATAGACAACAACGTGGAGATGAAGGGTGACGATGAAGTGAAGCAATATTTCGCCAGACAGTTCACCGACGGTCACCGGTTGAGGCTAGTTCTAAGGAACCTAGCGTCCAGAAACACCCTCCCCCTAGCTCACTTGTACCTCAGGCAGATACTGTCAAAGTACGATGACTGGAACCTTGACGCCATATTCAAGAGGTATCACGATCTAGTGGAATCTAAAACAGATAGTCAATTACTTAACTATTTAAAATAGAATCATATGGTGAAAAGACTAGGAAGACCGACCGTGTGGCAACATTACAGTGAATTTGACTGGATGGCCCCCCGTCACCATTACAGGATGCAGGATAACGGCAAGATGTACAAGTACGTGTGGAAGAGAAAGCTTGGTCCGGTGTTGCAAGGAACGATGATAGGATGCACGTTCGGCAAGCACAAGTACTTGATAGACGAGTGCATGAGAAGACAGTACAAGATGGATGACAAGAAACTTGCCATCGTGTATTACCTAGCCAGCCTTGACAGGGTGGTGTCGATAGACGACTTCAGGGAAATACCGTTCATGTACGGCAGGGACGGGTCAAAAAAGATGGTGAAAAAGTTCAAGGAGGAAGGGTTGATGACCGATTTCGACGGCGGGGGAGGCACGAAGCACAAGAAAAAGACGTACGAGCTAACGGTGAAGTGCAGGGGAATATACAGCAGGTACCTGAGATACTGCATGTTGCTAGAGAAAATGCCCACGTATTCAGGGGACATGGGGGAGGACTGGATGAAAGTGATACCCAAGAGCGAGAGGCGAGGCATGAGGTTTTACGTGAACTGGGCGGGGGCCGTGAAGAGATTTAACAAGGAGGTGATAGATAACGTGGCCAAGTTAAAGGCGGAAATCGAACTAGATAAAAAAGAGAAGGAGGGGGAGGCATGATCACTTACTTGATACTATCCATATCGGTTTGCACGTTCTTTCTGGTCGTGTTCATCTCGGTTGACGCGCTAAGGAACAGGGGAGTGGCGGACAAGACGAGAGAGGACATCGAGATGATAAAGAAGAGCGTTCGAGAGATGAAATCACCAGTGGCGTACACGACTGATAATTACGTCATCATCCCTAAAAGTCACCTTGACGAGTATAACAAGTCAGTCGTGGAAGTATCCATACAAGAAAAAGGGATACAGTTCTCCGGTAACGGGAAGGATTTCGAGGAAGTACCCTCCATCACACACGTTAAGGTGGGGGATGATATTATAAGCAGGAAAGAGGAAAAGCATTACTAACTATTTAATATTCAAGGCAATGATAAAAGCGATTATTGAAATTGACAACGGCACTCACGTGGTGCTATTACAAGATGAAGAAGGTGACAAGATGGTAACGTCCGTCATCCCCCTCGTTTACATGATAAATTCAGGAAAGGAGATAGAGGTGGAAGGCGACAACGTGATGGCGGGGAAGATTAAAGATTACATCATCAACCTGAAAGAGAACATTGATATACTGGAAGACATCAAGGAGATGGTGGGGGAGGAACCGGAAACTATTTTACCGGTTAACTTCATCAACGGGAAGAGCGTCCATGACGAGGTCGTTACTTCAAGTGAAGGTAAATTGACCCTAGATAGAGAGTTATGGTATGACGTTGACGGTAACTTCACGTATTTTTACAAGAAAATGGTAACCTCCCCATCACCTGACGTCATGGCTAGGATGAACGAGGCGGTGGATATAACGTTGCTCGTGAAAACTAGCAAATGGATGCTCCGGTACTACCTGAAATGCGATTACATGACTTACAGCGATTCGAGGAAGATGTACTACTTCTTCGACAAGGAAGGGACCGTGCTGGCTAATTGTAACAGTGATGATTACGACTACATGACAATATCCGTCGTTCCAGTTTCATGGGTAACAGGGATCGATTACCCGGTAGACGACGAGTTATCACTGGTAACTTTAAAAAATAATGACGGGTTTCTCTTCTCGTGCTGGAGAAAAGACAAGCTATCCCTGTTAATGTACAACGGTGATTATTTTAAAGAAGGTAAAGCGGACGCCGTGAAAGTGCCGGTGTACAAGTTCAAGAGTGTTAAAACTTTCAGTGAATCGATATTTTACTTGATAGTCATTCCCGGGGGAGTGATAGAGGGAGGCGAGTTAAGCGTGGTGATTCAAGATTTATTCACTCAACTGGAAAAACTGAACGACGTGAAACAATTAGTCACGTTCTACGATAATAAAACGACCCCCTCCACGATGGATAACGAGTGTGTTCTAACGCTACACGTTTAAAATTGATAGATATGAAAGCGAAAGTATACGATAGCGGAAGTATCAAGACTGTACTGGTACAAGACGATAACGGTGACAAGTTCATAACGGGACTGGAAGAACTGCTTGACATGATGGACGGGGAGGATAACTGGGAGATAGAAACGACAAGTAGCAATCCGTTAGCGGGGAAACTGTACAAGTATAACAAGCTGATGAGAGAGGTGGGGGAGATAAGAAGGGAGATAGAGAGTTATAACAACAGCAAGGTATTCCCCGTGAACGAGCTATTCGATGATGTTGAAATGATACACACCAAGGAAATTGTTGATAAATATTTGAAAAGTAACGAGTTACAACTAGGAACTATACAACCTTACTGCCCACCCATCCACATGAAGGAAGAGAAGTTCCCAACATGCACGACAAGAGGGGAGGGGGAGGATTTCATAGGCGTGCATACCGGTTACCAGATCAAGCCTGCAAGTAAAGAGCAAGACTACACGGGGATGAAAGTGGAGATAGACGGTATAACCGGTACCGTGGAATACACGGACGTTTATGATGGACTGGCGTTAAGGTTCAGGGGAAAAGAGGCAGGGTTTCTTGAACTCACCCCCGACGGGATAAAAATGCCAAGGTTCGAGCTTGATGACATGAGGATGTGGATTCACGCGAGAGAGCTTCAAGAAGGGGCGTGGGACGTGTTTGACAGCAAGATAGGGATAGGAGCGCAAGCGAGTACCCCGGGGGAAGCGATAAAACTGTACCTTGAAAAGCTGAAAGATAACGATTTCGCGGGGAGGGGGTACTTGAGTCAGGTGGGAATAACCGAGGACACGAGAATGATAGGAGAGTTCAATAAATGTAAAAATATCATCAATATAGAGGTTGTTTTGAAATATAATGAACTGTTGAAGAAGGATGAGAGAGAAGACATGGCGATGAAGGGAGGGGAGCAAGAACCCACCATCGACGTTATGTTCGTGTTCTTCAACATCAAGGACATTAACGGTGAACCCGTGCCTCACTTCATGGTACCCTCGTTAACTACCGATAACGCCTACATCATGGAAGAAGGATGTGACGATACAGTCTCGCTAGTCAAGAAAGCACTGGGAGATTACAAGCTATCTGCCGGTGACATGGAATACCTCGGGTGGGAGGGAGACACTCCCCCGAGAATAACTAAAGAGGACGTTAAAGACATGGTACATGTTGATGACTGTTTACTAGTAACACGAAAAGTACCTAGAAAATTAATAGCCCGAGAATAGCATTTTATCAATCTATATTTAAACACCACCCCCTCCAACCCAACCATAGTTAACAAGATAAAGCAACCAATTCGACAAGGGAAGGAGGGGGTTTCCATTTCCCACCACCCCACACCACCACCAAACCTGTTAACATTATTTATAGTCAAAAATTTGTTTTTCTCGCACGTATTAATATATTATATATTATACTATATATATTAAAACCCCCATACCCCCCCCCCACGTCTATTCAATTTTTCAATTTACACCCTTTTTTTTCGAGCGGGATGGGGTCTATAAACAGCGAGACCCCATACCAGCACCAGTTAAAATGGCGTGGAACATTATACTTTTTAACAAAACGTTCCACGTGGAACATATCTATTTTTAGATACACGTTCCACGATAACACTCCACCAAACAGGTATGTATGGAGAGGGGAGGGGGTATGTTTTATATATAGATGGCAGAGGGGAGGGGTGTTAAACAGAACGGGGTGGAGAGGGATATAGTATATACAAGTACAGATGGGCGGGAGGGGGTATCAAAAATTACAATCATAATAGGTATAGAGCATTATACCCCCACCTCAACACGTCATCCATGAAATCAGAAACCTCCCCCACCCCTGTACATTCATTTACCTTTGTGGTGTGGGGGTAAAAGTTTTTACCTTTTCGTTTGAACTCTCCCCCATCCCAGTAAACTAATTGTACTAGTATTAGGGTGGGGGTGGGTTAAACTAAATTTAACAACGTTCCACGTGGAACATATCAAAATTTGTATCATGTTCCACGATAACTAAATTTCATACCTTATATATATGGTATAACTAGAATTCATACCCCCACCCCAACAAAAAGAAATTCATACCTTATATATATAGTGTAATTGATGGGTGGGGGTGGGGTTTTATACCTTATATATATAGTATAATAGAAAAATGTTCCACGTGGAACATTGTCCTGAGAGCAGACCGCAGGCATGAAAAAACGCTCAGCGAAGAATACCTTCACGGACCGTTTCCTTAAGGACGGGGCGAGTTGAAGCCGATCAGTTCTTGTGCTCGCAAAGCCACTGGTAGATTTCATCACGCGGCTTGCCCGTCACCTTGGCGGCGACGGCGGCCAGCTTCGAACTCGGAAGCTCGCTCATCATTGCACGAAGCCATCGGATGTCATCCTCGGAGAGGGCATTGTCCTTTGCGGGCGCCTCGTCCACAAGAATGACGTACTCCCCGCGGGGCTCGTGCAAAGCGGCCCATTCCGCGAGTTCGGCCCCTGTAAGACTGGAGAAGGTCTCGAACTTCTTCGTGATCTCACGTGCCACCACGACTCTGCGCTCGGGCTCCATGGCCGCAGCCAGATCTTCAAGCAGATCCACGACACGATGCGGCGCCTCATAGAGAACAAAGGGCTCAGGACGTGCCAGCCAGTAGGCAAGCGCATTGCGGCGCGCCTTGGACTGCGGCGGGACGAAACCCACGAACGTAAAGCCCGAGCCGTCGAGGCCGGCCCCGGAAAGCGCCGTCACGACGGCGGAGGCGCCGGGAACGGGAATGACGCGGAACCCTGCCTCGCGAACGGCCTTGACCGCACGGGCGCCCGGATCGGACACGCAGGGCGTGCCCGCATCGGTAACGAGCGTCACCTTTTTGCCTTCCTGAAGAAGCTTGATGATCTGCTCGGCACCATGCCTTTCGTTGTGCTCCCTAACCGACAGAAGTTTTACACTAATGCCAAATTTATCCAGAAGCTTGCGGGTTTCGCGTGTATCCTCAGCGGCGACAACATCAGCCAGAGCGAGTATCCAGAGCGCCCGCAGTGTAATATCTCCAAGATTGCCGATAGGCAGCCCGACGATGTAAAGCGTGCTGTCGGGGCAGTTCTGCCCAGGCAGGCCCGCCGCCTGAATCAAAGCGTTAGATGTCCATAAATCATTGAGGGAATTCATCGTGTCCGTCCTTCCATTTGCCCGACAGTTGTTCAGAACTTTAATCATAAGCTTACCGATTGTAAGCGTTGCTGCGACGACTTCGGTTGATGCTACGGATTCCGGGGTGGTCGTCCTTCCTCTGGGCCCTGCATACGCCACCGAAACGGCCGACACCCGGGTTCCTGCCGAACCCGTCGAAAGCACGGCACCCGTCATGACAGAAGGCGAGGCCACCCGCCCCGTCACCATCGCCATGCTGATGCCGTCCGACGAATCTCCGTTCCTTCCCGCCGCACGCATTGTGGGCAACGGTCTGCTTACGGCAAGCCGTGTCAGCGGCCGCAACGCCAACATCATGTTGATCGAAGCGCCTGAAAGCGTTCCCATCAACGAGATGATAGACACCGCCGTCTTCTCCGGCGCCGACGTCGTCGTCGGACCGCTCCAGAAGGATCAGGTGGAACAGCTCTCCAGGGAAAAGAATCTTCCGATTCCCATCGTAACCCTCAACTATGCCGCGACGCCCGACGAAGAGATTTCGCCCAACATGCTGATGCTCTCCGTCGCGACTGACCTTGAAGCCGAGTACATCGCACGTCAGGCTGTGAAGGCGCTGCCTGAAGAGACAGCCGCAGGCCTGCCCCCGAAGGTGCTCATCCTCACGACGGACAAGCCGTGGGAAAAGCGCCTGAGCGAAGCGTACATGAAGGTTCTGAATCTTTCCGGCGTCCAGTATGAGGTCTTCACGGTCACGATGGATAACCTGCAGGATCTCCAGGACAAGTGCCGTCCCGAACTGAGCCAGGAGGAACGCTACAAGTTCAACCGCATGGCTGCAACGGCCGACAGCGAAAGAGCCCGCAAGCAGGTCCACGAGGCGCAGCGTGCCCACGCGGCCGTTGCCGCCCCCCCGTATCACTCCGTCCTGCTCGCACTCGACGCCAGGGATGCCGGTCTGGTTCGCAGTCGTTTACCCTTGCGCACAAGCGTTTGGGCGACATCGACCACCAATCCCGGTGATCCGAAGACAAGTTCGAGCGCTTCTGCGCTTGCCTTTGACCTGAACCACGTTGTTTTTGCAGAATGTCCCTTTATTTTGCGCTATGACAACGAGAGCTTTGAGGCCAAATTTCAGACCGCCCTGCCCTATTCCATGCCCGCCAAGCGTCTCTTCGCACTCGGGCTTGACGCCTATCAGGTTGCTGAAGACTGGGCTCATGGCAGGAAGGCTTTCGAAATCAGCGGCGAAACCGGCCAGCTGACCGTCCACCGCGACCTCAGCGCCCAGGTCGTTCGCACCCCCGCCTCCTTCGAGATCCGCTCAGGCGAGCTGGTCGACACTGCCGTCGATTCCGAAGTCCCGGATGAAACGGCCGCCGAAGGAGAAGTGGAGCCTAACATGGGAGCGCCTGAACCCATCGAGCCCGAAGTGCTTCAGGAAGACGACACGACGCAGAACAGCAATATTTAAATAGAACAAACGGAAAATGCCGCTTATCACCCTGATGAACGCCCACGCCGCCTGGGGCGACCTTCCGCTTCTTGACGATGCGGACCTCTCCATCGAACCCGGCGAACGCGTCGGTCTGATCGGCCGCAACGGCACGGGCAAGAGCACCCTGCTCTCCATCCTTGCGGGCCACACGCATCTCGACGACGGCGAACTGCGCGTGCAGGACGGCCTGCGCGTGCTGTACGTCGAGCAGGAGCCCGTCCTGCCTGAGGCAGCCAATGTCAAGGAAAGCCTCATCCTGCGCGGGAAGCTTGACAAAATCGAGGATGAGCGCGAGCACTGGCGTCGTCTGGCCAAGCTGGACGAGTGCCTGATGAAGTTCGAGCTCGATCCCGAGCGCTCGGTCGCCCGCGTGAGCGGCGGCGAGCGCAAGCGTGCGGCTCTGGCGCTCGCCTTTGCCCTCGAGCCAGATCTTCTGCTTCTCGACGAGCCGACGAACCATCTGGACATCGTCGCCATCACGACGCTCGAAAACCTCGTCAACGCGGAATTCCGCACCCAGCGCTCGCTTGTCGTCATCACTCACGACCGTCAGTTCCTCGACAACGTCTCGAGCCGCATCATCGAGCTTGACCGAGGCGTCCTCCGCTCCTATCCCGGCAAGTTTTCCGAATACGAAAGCCGCAAGCAGGAAGAGCTTCAGGCCGAAGAGCTGGCCAACCGCCGCTTCGACAAGTTCTGGGCTCAGGAGGAAGTCTGGATCCGCAAGGGCATCGAAGCCCGCCGCACCCGCAATGAGGGCCGCGTGCGACGCCTCGAAGAACTCCGCCGACAGCGTGCCGCCCGCCGCGACCGCATGGGCAGCGTCAACCTCAAGATCGACGCAGGCGAGAAGAGCGGCAAGATCGTCTGCGAAACGACGGACCTCTGCAAGTCCTTTGACGAACGCTCGATCGTCAGCAACCTCAACTTCAAGCTCATGCGCGGCGACCGCCTCGGCCTGATCGGTCACAACGGCGTCGGCAAGAGCACGCTGATCAAGCTCCTGCTCGGCAAGATCGAGCCTGATTCGGGCTCCATCAAGCTCGGCACGAACCTGCAGGTCGCTTATTTCGACCAACTGAGGGAACAACTCGACTTAAGCAAGACCGTCGCCGAAACGATCTCCCCAGGTTCCGAGTGGGTGGAGATCGGCGGCCAGAAGAAGCACATCATCGCCTACATGGGTGACTTCCTTTTCCCGCCGCGACGCGTGAACGTGCCCGTGAGCTCGCTCTCCGGCGGCGAACGCAACCGCCTGCTGCTCGCCCGCCTGTTCGCCCTGCCCGCCAATCTCCTCGTGCTCGACGAGCCGACGAACGACCTCGACATCGACTCTCTGGAGATGCTCGAACAGACGCTTGCGACCTACCCCGGCACGATCATTCTCGTCAGCCATGACCGCCGCTTCCTCGACAACGTCGTGACAGAGGTGCTCGCCCCTGAAGGCAACGGCCTCTGGCGCGAATACGTCGGCGGCTATTCGGACTGGCTTCAGCAACGTCCCGAACCCGTCGAACCTGCCGCACCCGCCGCTCCGCAGCCCAAGGCCGCAGCCAAGCCGCGCCCGCGCGACAACAAGATTCGAATGAGCTACAAGGAAACGCAGGAGCTCGAACGCCTACCCAAGCTCATTGAAGACCTTGAGGCCGAACAGGCCGCCCTGATGGAGGCGATGAGCGCCCCCGACTACCACACGAAGTCCGTTGAGGAGCTTCGCAAGGACGCCGAACGCGCCAAGGCGATCGAGGATGAAATCGCTTCCAGTTACGAGCGCTGGGAGGCGCTCGAGGAAAAGCGCCAGCTCGCAGAGAATCAATAACGGACGATCCGCTTCGCCGCACGATTGCCAACGCCCCATTAATCTAAGGGTTATCCCTTAAATTAATGGGGCGTTTTCGTGCGTCCGCTTTGATATTTTTAGGGGTGCGATTTTTTTCAGACCTCACCTGAGAGGCCGTCCATCAGGAGAAAGCCATCGTGCCCGAACAATCGTCTGCCAAGCCGTCCTTTGGCCTTGAGAACTTCACCACGCTCCCCCAGCTTCTGGTCAACAGCGTGGAGCGATACGGCGAGCGGGAGGCCCTCCGACAATTCGACAAGGAAACCAAAAGCTGGCACAGCCTGAGCTACGCCCAGCTGATGGTCCGCGTCATGGAGTGGCGCAGAGCCTACGCCGCCATGAACCTTGAGCGCGGCACCCGCATCGGCATCCTGATGCCCAACAGCATCGACCATGCCTGCGCCGATCAGGCGGCTCTGGCCAACGGCCTCGTTCCCGTGCCCCTGCACGCTATCGACACGCCGGGCGCCAGCGCCTTCATTCTTTCCGACAGCAGGGCGAAGGTCCTCGTCACGAACAAGCTGACGCGCTGGAAGCAGATCAAGGCCGCAGGCGGCGACCTTCAGGACCTGACGGCCGTGATCATCACCGAAGACGAGGTCGACGACGAGACCGGCATGGTCAGAGGCCTCTCCGAGTGGCTTGCCGCAGGCACGCACGTCGTCGAGCTGCCTGAAGGCCCGAAGGAGGACGACCTCGCGGGCATCGTCTACACGTCGGGCACCACGGGCCGCCCCAAGGGCGTCATGCTCACGCACGGCAACATCGTGAGCAACGTGAAGGCCACGCTCGAGTGCGTCTTCCCGCAGGTGGGCGACATCTTCCTCTCCTTTCTGCCGCTTTCTCACACGTTCGAGCGAACGGCAGGCTACTATCTCGCGCTTGCCACGGGCTGCACCATCGCCTACAACCGCTCGGTCCTGCTTCTGGCCGACGATCTCAAGACGATCCGCCCGACGGTGATCATCTCCGTGCCCCGCGTCTACGAGCGCATCTTCGCTCGCGTTCATGACAAGCTCAAGAAGTCCAGGCCTGCGGCCCGCTACCTCTTCGACTGGGCCGTTGAAATCGGCTGGCGCGACTTCTGCCGCCGCAATCATCTTCCCGTGGAGCACACGGGCAGGGCCTGGCTCGACGGCCTGATGCGTCCTCTCGTGCGCAAGGTCTCGTCCACGCTGCTCGACCAATTCGGCGGGAGGCTCCGCATTGCCATTTCCGGCGGCGCCGCCCTCAGCAGCAAGGTCGCCCGCACGTTCTGCGGCCTCGGCCTTCCCATCATTCAGGGCTACGGCATGACGGAAGCGAGCCCGATCATCGCGGGCAACAACCGCACGCTCAATCAGCCCAACACTGTGGGCAAGCCCTTCAACAACGTCGAGGTTCGCCTCGGCGAGGGGGATGAGATCCAGATCAAGGGGCCGAGCATCACTCGCGGCTACTGGAACCGACCCGACGCCACCGCCGACGCCTTTACGGAAGACGGCTGGTTCCGTACGGGCGACGTGGGCGGCTTCAATGAACTCGGCCTTCTGAGCATCAAGGGACGCATCAAGGAAATCATCGTGACGAGTACGGGCGAAAAGGTGCCGCCCGCCGACCTTGAGGCCGCGATCGAAACCGATCCCCTCTTCTCCCAGTGCTACGTCATCGGCGAAAACCGTCCGTACCTGAGCCTCATCACCGTCGTGAATCCCGATGAATGGGCCTCGTTTGCGAAGTCCTGCGGCGTCGATCCCGCCGATCCCGCCAGCCTCGACAATCCTTCCGTGAAGACTGCGGCCCTCAAGCGCGCCAAGACGGCGGCGGGCGAATTCCCGCATTACGCGCTGCCGCGCGCCGTCGTGCTCACGCAGGAGCCTTGGACGATCGAAAACGGCCTCATCACGCCGACTCTCAAGCTCAAACGCGGTCCGCTCTCAAAGAAATTCGCGAACGTCATCGCGCAGCTCTACGCCACGCACGGCTGATCCTGCAGACGTCGGCAGTCGGGAGGCGTGCTTTGCAGGCACGCCTCTTAAGCC
>OGMB01000352.1_pt1 | contig 26136 bp, 23 predicted proteins | sample 1573001 | NCBI WGS metagenome assembly OGMB01 (sample SAMEA2581921, study PRJEB24529) | metagenome | biome: Human gut stool | place: China | collected 2011
TGATGGCGCGCAATCTGCCCGAAACCATGGAAGTTAAGGTCCTGAAAGTAAATGACGGTGAGGGTCAGGTTCTCCTTACCTACAAGCGTCTTGCTGCAGACAGAGGCAACAAGAGAATTGAAGAAGCATTTAACAATCACGAGGTACTTAAGGCAACCGTATCCCAGGTACTGGACGGTGGCTTAAGTGTGATCGTGGACGAAGTAAGAATCTTCATCCCCGCAAGCCTGGTATCCGATACTTATGAGAAGGATCTGACCAAGTATGCAGGACAGGAGATTGAATTCGTGATCAGCGAGTACAATCCCAAGAGAAGAAGATACATTGGTGACCGCAAACAGCTGATCGTAGCCAAGAAGGCTGAGCTGCAGAAGGAACTCTTTGAGAAGATCAAAGAAGGTGATATCGTAGAAGGTGTTGTTAAGAACGTAACTGATTTCGGTGCATTTATCGATCTTGGCGGCGCAGACGGACTGCTTCACATCTCCGAGATGTCTTGGGGCAGAGTTGAGCATCCCAAGAAGGTATTCAAGGTTGGCGATAAGCTGAAAGTCCTGATCAAAGAGATCAACGGCAATAAGATTGCACTGTCCCTGAAGTTCGACGACGCTAACCCCTGGAAGAATGCAGCAGAGAAGTATGCAGTTGGCAATGTAGTAACCGGTAAGGTTGCAAGAATGACCGACTTTGGCGCTTTCGTAGAATTAGAGCCCGGTGTAGATGCTCTGCTTCATGTATCCCAGATCGCAAAGGAGCACATTGAGAAACCTTCCGATGTACTGAGCGTTGGCGATGAAGTTACAGCTAAGGTTGTAGATTTCAATGAGGCTGATCACAAGATTTCCCTGAGCGTTAAAGCTCTGACAGCTCCAGAACCCGTTGAGGCAGAGGAAGAGTCCGATGCAGATGTTGTATCTGTAGATATTGACGCTGTTATCGCTGCAGAGGCTGAGAACTCTGAGAAATAATCAACCGTTAGGTGGTAGATATTCATGATATATGATTATGAGTATTTTAAAAAGGAGATTTATTCTCTGACTACGATCGATCTGAATGCTTACAAAGAGAAGCAGATGAAACGGCGTATCGATACTCTGATCGCCAAGCATAAGATCGTAGGTTATGACAAGTATGTACAGGCACTGAAGACGGATAAGTACTTTTTGAGGAATTTGTAGGATACATTACTATCAATGTTTCAGAATTCTACCGTAATCCGGAACAGTGGAAATATCTGGAAGAGACCGTGATCCCGGAACTGATTCAACGCTTCGGCAAGAACCTGAAGGTTTGGAGTGCGGCATGTTCCACGGGAGATGAGCCTTACTCTCTTGTAATGGCTCTGTCACGGCACATTCCGTTACAGCAGATTCGTATCTATGCTACAGATCTGGACAAACAGGTTATCGCAAAGGCAAAGACCGGCCTGTATGGAGAAAAGAGCATAGAAGGCGTGCCGGAGGATCTGAAGAAGAAATACTTCACGAAGATTGGTCCTTCTTACAAGATTGCAGATGAGATCAAGGCAAGAGTGGATTTTCACCAGCACAATTTACTGAAGGATACTTATCCTACCGACTGTAATCTGATCGTGTGCAGAAATGTATTGATTTACTTTACAGAAGAAGCAAAGGATGAAGTATTCCGGAAGTATTACCAGTCACTGGCCAAGGGTGGTATGCTGTTTATCGGAAGTACCGAACAGATCATGAATTATCGCGAAATCGGATTTGACAGAAAGAGTTCTTTCTATTATGTGAAACCGATGTAGTGAGTACAGAAAATGACAAAATAAGAAAGAGGAAAGCAGTTTTGCTTTCCTCTTTTTGTACTTTTTGTACTTTCTGTGCTATAAGTGCTATAAGTACTATAAGTACATCTAAGGGACGATGTCTCATTTCGTTCCGGTTAGTAAGTAGATGCGATCATGGACAAAACATGATTGGCATACTGTGTAAATCCTTCTCTGTTTTTCTTCATTTCATCCGTCAACTCGAAGAATAATTCCTTGCTCTTATAATCTCTCTTGAAGAATGGCGTGAACAGAATCTCCCATTGGGGAAGATAGCAGGAGAATTTCCGGGTGTAACAGTTTGCTGCGGAGGCCTGGAGCCTGTGCTCTTTGTCCACGAAACCGGCTACAGATTTGTGCAATGCCACATCTTCCGTAGGAAGATAGTAATAGTCCTTGTAGTTGGAATAGAAATATTTTAATTCTTCCTCGTAAATGGGAACCTTTAAAGTAGCCGATTCTCCTTCTCCACGGAAATAGCAGTTGGCCGCAGAAGCGGTTACCAGTCTGGGCAGGGAAGTGGGAATCTGCAGGGTGATCAACAGTTCCTTGCGTTGTGCGCCACTGACATCTTTGTAATAGTTGGCCTGTACTTTTCTGGCTTTCACACAATTCTCGTTGAACAGATCATAGTAGGCCAGAATCGGAAGAACTTCCAACATTCCCTTCAGGTCGTCCGCATTATGCAAAAACAATGCTTTTTCTGTGAATTCCGAAGGATTTTTTACATAATCATGGTATAGACCAATGAGTTCTCCGCCGGAGAAAACATCGGTCCGGGCAATTCCGAGATACTGCTCCAAAGTTTTCTGCTTACAGTTCGGCAGCTTTAGGAAGAATTTATAAGGGGAGATCCGGCGGTAAATGTCGATACCCTGAAATCCGTCAAAGGAGAACGGAAGTTTTAACTGCGCACATTTCTGGGTGATAAAGGGAAGGTCAAAATTATTGCCGTTGAAATGTACCAGATAGCGATAATCTCTTGCAAAATCAAAGAAAGCAGTGAGAATATCCCCTTCCTGGGAATAGTCATCCGCCATCCACTGGATGGTCCGCCATTTGCCGGCCTGATAGTAGGCACAGCCAATCATATATAAATAAGAAGTACGGGAAGTGAATCCCGTGGTCTCAATATCGAGAAAAAGGATTTGTTCCAGAGGCGCCAGCTTATCCAAGGGATAGGAGATCGCGAAATCCTCCAGAGTCTCTTCTGATTTTTTCATGTATGACCTCTTTCTGCCGTGTGGGCAAGTTAATAAACGCTTTCTTCGTTCTTCGAACTCTCGAAAGCGTAGCAAACATGCGTAATCCGGGCTATCGCCCTACTTACTTATGTTTGCTTATTCACCTCATAGAAAACCTGTGCTGCCTGCAAGCAGTCACACAGACTTTCTATGGGTGAATTTATTTTACCATAATTTTAGAATTTGCAGTAGCATTTTGTTGATAAAAGTTGATAAAAATTGATAAAAATAGTACAATTATCATAATGTAATTTGCAATACAAGTAACTATTTAGAAAGGATGTTAGGAAATGGCAAAGTTGACATTTGTAGGCGGAATACATCCCTATGATGGAAAAGATCTGTCCAAGGACAAACCGATCCAGGATGTCCTGCCCAAAGGGGAAATGGTCTATCCGTTGTCCCAGCACATCGGCGCTCCGGCGAAGCCCATCGTGGCAAAAGGAGACCGGGTACTGGCGGGACAAAAGATAGCAGAAAGTGGTGGCTTCGTGTCGGCACCCATCTATGCATCTGTGTCGGGTACGGTGAAAACCATTGAGACGAGACGTGTGGTAACAGGAGATCTGATACAGAGTATCGTGATCGACAATGACGGTCTGTATGAGAGCGAAGAATTTCATCCTTATGCACCGGTGGACAAACTGCAGAAGGAAGAGATCATCGACATTGTGAAGGAAGCCGGTATCGTAGGTATGGGTGGTGCCGGATTTCCTACGCATGTCAAGCTGTCTCCCAAGGATCCTGACAAAATTGAATATGTAATTGCTAACTGTGCGGAATGTGAGCCTTATCTGACTTCCGATTACCGCAGAATGATGGAAGAGCCGGACAAGCTGATCGGTGGTCTGAAGATCATGCTGAAGCTGTTTGACAATGCCCACGGTATTCTGGCCGTGGAGGACAATAAGCCGGATTGTATCTCTCTGTTAAAACAGATGACTAAGAATGATCCTCAGATCACGGTGAAGGCACTGAAGACCAAGTATCCTCAGGGCGCGGAGCGTCAGCTGATCTATGCCACAACGGGACGGAAGATCAATTCCTCCATGCTGCCTGCGGACGTAGGTTGTATTGTAGATAACGTAGATACCGTGGTTGCCATTTACAGAGCGGTGACGGAAGGACGCCCTCTGATGGAACGTATCATCACTGTTACCGGAGATGCTGTGGCCAATCCCCGGAATTTTCGTGTACCTATCGGTATGAGTTATCAGGAACTGTTGGATATAGCCGGTGGATTTAAGCAGGAGCCGGAGAAGATCATCTGCGGAGGTCCCATGATGGGATTCGGTATGTTCCAGCTGGATGTACCCACCACAAAGACCTCTACCGCATTACTGGCACTGACCCAGGACGATGTATCCGCTATGGAGCCCAGTCCCTGCATCAACTGCGGACGTTGCGTGGAAGCATGTCCCGGCCGTATTGTTCCCAGCCTTTTGGCAACCTATGCGGAGCATTTTGATGAAGAGGCTTTCGTGGAACATAACGGTATGGAATGCTGTGAATGCGGCTGCTGTAGTTTTGTATGCCCGGCAAAGCGTCCTCTGACGCAGGAGATCAAATCCATGCGTAAGATCCAGCTTGCCAAGAAGAAAAAGAAGTAGGAGGGAAGAACAGTGAGCGGACTTTTAAAAGTATCTTCAAATCCTCATATCCGGTCAAAAGTAACGACCAGCAGCATTATGACAGCCGTGGTGATCGCACTGCTGCCGGCTGCCGGTTTCGGAATCTATAACTTTGGCCCCAGAGCACTGGCAGTCATGGCTGTGACCATTGCCAGTACAGTATTGACGGAGTTATTATTCGGCTGGCTCTGGAAGAAAAAAATCACGATTTTCGATATGTCAGCAGTGGTAACGGGACTGCTGCTGGCGCTGAATCTGCCGGTGAGCATTCCGCTGTGGATGGCGGCATTGGGCGGTGTGTTTGCCATCCTTGTGGTAAAAATGCTGTTCGGTGGTCTGGGTCAGAACTTTATGAACCCGGCACTGGCAGCCAGATGCTTTCTGCTGATCTCTTTCCCATCCCAGATGACGAATTTTGCCTGTGATGCCTATACCGGGGCTACACCGCTGGCAGCACTGAAGGCAGGAGAGAGTGTCAATGTCATGAACATGATCGTAGGTAAGACCGCCGGTACCATCGGCGAGACTTCCGTGATCGCACTGCTGATCGGTGCCTGTTTCCTGATTCTGATCGGTGTGATCGACCTTCGGATCCCCGGTACATATATTGTGACCGTGATCCTGTTTGCGGGAATCTTCGGCGGGCACGGCTTTGATCCTGCCTATCTGTCTGCACAGTTAGCAGGCGGCGGCCTGATCCTGGGTGCCTTTTTCATGGCAACGGATTATGTCACCAGACCGATTACCATCAAGGGACAGTATGTATACGGTGCGGTACTGGGACTTCTTACCGGAATCTTCCGTATCTTCGGACCGGGAGCAGAGGGAGTGTCCTATGCCATCATTTTAGGTAACCTTCTGGTACCTCTGATCGAAAAATTCACCATGCCGGTGGCTTTTGGCAGAAAGGCAGGTGCGAAACGTGAAAAATAAGAATGATATTCAGGCAATGTTAAAAGAAGCGGGCATTTTGTTCGCAATTACTCTGATTGCTGGACTTTTGCTTGGCTTTGTCTATGAACTGACCAAGGAGCCCATCCGTCAGCAGGAGGAAAAAGCGGTGCAGGAAGCCTGTCAGGCGGTCTTTGCGGATGCGGAGCATTTTGAAGAACTGGATGCTTATACACCTTCTGCGGATACGGCGCAGAAGCTGGCAGATACCGGAATCACCATCGGTACCGTCTATGAAGCGCAGGATGCCTCCGGAACGCAGTTGGGCTATGTGATCCAGACCACGACCTCCGAAGGCTATGGCGGAAATATTGTGCTGTATGTGGGAATCCGTCTGGATGGTACGGTCAATGATATTTCTATTTTAAGTATTTCCGAGACTCCCGGACTGGGCATGAAAGCGGGAGATGTGCTGGTGCCGCAGTTCCACAACAAGAACGTGAAGAGCTTTGCCTACACCAAGACCGGATCCACTTCTGACAGTGAGATCGATGCCATCAGCGGTGCGACCATCACCACGAAAGCAGTGACTAACGCTGTCAACGGAAGCCTTCTGGCATTTAATGATTATGTACAGGGAGGTGCTGGCAATGAATAAAGCAGGTGAAAGACTTTATAACGGTATCATCAAGGAAAATCCTACATTTGTACTGATGCTGGGAATGTGTCCGACTCTGGCGGTGACCACATCGGCCATGAACGGACTTGGCATGGGCCTGACCACGGCAGTGGTACTTACCATGAGTAACCTGATCATTTCGCTGCTTAGGAAAGTGATCCCCAGCCGGGTGAGAATCCCTGCATTTATCGTGATTATTGCATCCTTTGTAACTGCGGTACAGCTGCTGTTGCAGGCGTATCTGCCGTCACTGAACGATGCTCTGGGTGTGTATATTCCTCTGATCGTTGTAAACTGTATCATTCTGGGAAGAGCAGAGAGCTATGCGTATTCCCATCCGCCCATTCCTTCCCTGTTCGATGGACTTGGCATGGGACTTGGTTTCTCTCTGGCACTGACTTGTATCGGTGCAGTACGTGAGATCCTGGCGGCCGGATCCATCTTCGGATTTCGGATCATGCCGGATTCCTATGTGACGATCAATATTTTCGGACTGGCTCCCGGTGCGTTCTTCGTACTGGCTGCACTGACCGCTTTGCAGAACTATATCAAGAATAAGAGAAAGCTGGCTGGCAAGGATTACGAGAAGATCCAGTCCGGCTGCGGACATGACTGTCTGCACTGTGGCGAGAGTGGCTGCTCGGAGCGGTTTTATGACAATACCAATACCACGGAAGAGGCTGTGAAGGATGCGGCAAAAGCGGCAGCAAAACCTCAGACGGCAGAGGATGATCTGGAGACCATCGATTTAGATAAGGAGGACAAATAAATGGATAGTGTAAAAGATATGCTTCTGTTACTGATCAGTTCCTCCATCGTCAGCAATATCGTATTAAGCCAGTTCATGGGACTGTGCCCCTTCTTAGGCGTGTCCCGCAAGATCAAGACGGCGGGCGGCATGGGAACGGCGGTTATCTTCGTTATTACGCTGGCCAGTGCGGTAGCGGGTGTGATCTACAAATTTATCTTACAGCCGTTACACATTGAGTATCTGGAGACGATAGTGTTCATTCTCGTCATTGCTGCACTGGTACAGTTCGTGGAAATGTTCCTGAAAAAGGCAATGCCTTCCCTGTATCAGGCACTGGGCGTCTATCTGCCTCTGATTACCACCAACTGCGCGGTGCTGGGTGTAGCCATTACCAACGTGCAGAAGGAATACGGTATTCTGACCGGTATCGTAAATGGCTTTGCCACAGCGCTTGGCTTTACCATTGCCATCGTGATCCTGGCAGGACTGCGTGAGAAGATGGAATACAATGAAGTGCCGGAATCTTTCAAGGGAATGCCCATGGGACTGCTGACAGCAGGACTGATGGCCATTGCTTTCTGCGGATTCTCCGGTCTGATCTAGGAAGGAGTAACATAGATGAGTATAACAGGAATTCTGATTGCTGCGGCTTGTGTCGGAATCGTCGGCATCTTTGTGGGACTGTTCCTTGGCGTGGCCGGCATTAAATTCAAAGTAGAAGTAGATGAGAAGGAAGAGGCGGTGTTAGCTGCCCTTCCCGGAAATAACTGTGGTGGCTGCGGCTTCGCCGGATGTTCCGGTCTGGCAGCTGCCATTGCAAAGGGAGAGGCTGCGGTGAACACCTGTCCCGTAGGCGGAGAGGAAGTCGGCAAAAAAATCGCCGCCATCATGGGTGTAGAAGCAGAGGCTTCCGAGCGCAAGGTAGCTTATGTGCATTGTCAGGGTGACTGCGAGCGGACCACAACGGATTATGATTATTATGGCATCAAGGACTGTCGTATGATGAGCTTTGTACCCGGAGGCGGGCCGAAATCCTGCAACAGTGGCTGCCTGGGATTCGGAACCTGTGCACAGGTCTGTCCCTTCGATGCCATTCATGTAGAGAACGGTGTGGCTGTAGTAGATAAGGAAAAATGTAAGGCCTGCGGAAAGTGCGTGGAGGTCTGCCCCAAGCATCTGATCAGCTTACGGCCTTATTCCAATACGGTACAGGTAGCCTGCAGTTCTACGGACAAGGGCCCTGTTACCATGAAGGCCTGCAAGACCGGCTGTGTGGGCTGCGGTATCTGCGTAAAGAATTGCCAGCACGATGCTGTGAAGGTCGAGAATTTCCATGCAATCATTGATCCGGAGAAATGTGTAGGCTGTGGTGCCTGCATGGAGAAATGCCCGAAGAAATGTATCGTAAAAGCATAAAGAAAGTACAAGAGGAGAAAAGATATGCGTCTTCCGGACGATTATGAAGATCACGGAGGAGGGCTGACACCTACGGTGATCAGTGCCATCGTTGCTGTTACAATTTTCGTGGCAGTGATCCTTACGGTGGTGCTGATCATGAACAGACAGCCCACTTCCCACCAACAGAACAATACGGCTGCACAGACGGAGAATGTACAACAGGCAGAAAATAATCAGACAGACAAATATCCGGACACGCAGGACCTGATCACCGGAAGCACATTGACTCCTTCGGATCTGGATTTCTGGGACATGTACCCGGAGACTACGGCAACACCATTGCCGTCTGCGGAGCCTTCCCAAAAGGATAACAAAAAGGAAACAGCGGAAGCGGATCCCTCCACCGATGGAAAACATACCCTGGTGACCAACCGGGACGGCAAGGAAGAATGGGTGCTGATCAGCCCGTACCTTCCCAAGCACGAATATGATTTTACCAAACTGGTGTGCCAGTCCGACCTGATGAAATATTATCAGGACGGCAAACTGACTTCCTATGTCGGGGTGGATATTTCCAAATATCAGGATTATGTGGATTTTTTGAAACTGAAAAAAGCCGGAGTGGATTTTGTGATGTTGCGGGTAGGTGCCAGAGGCTATGGCAGCGGACAGATCGTATTGGATGATTATTTCGTAGACAATATCAAGAGAGCCACAGATGCTGGATTACAGATCGGGGTGTATTTTACCTCACAGGCCATCACGGAAGAAGAGGCGGTGGAGGAATCCAATATCGTTCTGGAGAATATCAAAGACTACAAGATCACCTATCCGGTGGCTTTTGATATGAGTTTTGTGGACAATGATACGACGAGAATCGAGACTGTCAGTCGTGCTGACAAGACGAAGATCACCAAGGCTTTCCTGGATACCATAGAGGCAGCCGGATATAAGCCCCTGCTTTACGGAGACAAGGAGTGGCTGATCAAAGAAATTGACCTGTCAAAATTATCGGCATATGACGTATGGCTTTCCCAGATGGAAGACGTGCCGGATTATCCTTATCGTTTTACCATGTGGCAATATGCCAATGATGTCACCATCGACGGCATTGCAGGCTATGCCAATATGAATATCAGTTTTATTGATTATTCGGAGAAATAGGCTCATAATTCAGGATTCCCGGTGCAATGTCGAGCGTAGAATAGATCTCGGCATAACGGCGGGGAGTGATGGCTTCCACATAGTTGGGGGTAAAATTACTGGTGACTCCTTTGCTATGCAAAATATCGATGGCCTTGTTATAGGCAATGGCTGCTTCGATATCAGTAGCGTAGCGCCCCACAATATAATTACCACGGATATGAATGCGGACAGTATAAACGTACTGTCCGTTTTTTGCTGCCGTTTTCCGGACACCGTGATAGATGTTGTGGATCTGCAGATTTTCCCTGCGGAAGTCCGTAGGATCTCCGTTGACAAAACAATAATCCACGCCGGGAACTCCGTAGCTTTTGATGCCATAGCGTGAGGTCAGTGTCTGCTGCATTCCGTAGTCGGCCACAAAATAATGATTTCCCCGGCACATGATCTTATGGGAAGAATAATAGAACAGGTCTTCCATGTCGAATTTTAAGACATGGTGGGGGGACAAATAATAATAGAAGAGCTGCTGCCCCAGATAGATCGGATTGCCGATGTATAGTCCGTTGTCCCGCAGATTGATCAGACTGACCCATTTTTCGAAGGACAAAGGGGACACCTTCTCGTAGGACTGCAGTGTCAGGGAAGGATCGGACAGCAGGAGAAGCCCCTGTTCGTAGGCCCGATGGGCCTGTAAGGCATCGGAGAAACTGCCCAGACTGATATGCTTGCCGTTTTTGGTCAGAGAAGCACGGTAATAGACAGTTCCGTCTTTTTTCCCGGCCCGGAAGACCCCTTTATATAATTGTTCTTTTTCAATGTTTTGCTCACTCATATTTCTATAGTAACATTTTTCTCCGGAGAACAACAGATATATTTTTCGGACGAGCTGCATAAAATGAAGTTAGAGCCAAAATGAGAATTGGGGAAAGGAACAAAGCCTGTATGTATAAAAGAGCATTAAGCGGACTACTTGTAATAAATCTGATATTTCTGATCGGTGTTTTAAGTCTCTGCCGCATGGAAGAAATCTGTAGGAAATTGCAGCAGACGGTGTCGGAGGTACATATGGAAGAAAGCCTGCTGGCGGACAAGGAAAGCATCATGATGGGGATTGCTTCCCGGACTTCTTCCGGACAGAGAGTAGTGGATTGCAGTGAATTACAGCGGGAGAGTAAGTACCAGCTGGAACAGGCGGATCTGGAAGTGCTGCTTCGGATCGTGGAAGCGGAAGCCGGGTGCGAAGACGAGGATGGGAAGCTGTTGGTGGCCAATGTGATCCTGAACCGTCTGAATTCCGAAAAATTTCCGGACAGCATTACGGAGATCGTATTCCAGCGGGAAAACGGGGTGTCACAGTTTTCTCCCATTGCCGACGGCAGTTATTACAAAGTAAGTGTCAGTGAAGAGACGGTAGAAGCTGTCGGACGGGCTCTGGCGGGCGAGGACATTTCCAGGGGAGCATTGTATTTTGCCGCCAGAAAATATGCCGACAGTGAAAGTATGCGCTGGTTCGATGAAAAATTGACGCTATTATTCCGACATGGCGGACATGAATTTTTTTCGGATAAAAAAGCGCTTCAATGATTCACCTTGCAACAGTGTTTAAAGTATGCTATACTTTTCGAAAATATAGATGGAGATGCCAGGGAGATATTCCAGCATACATTCATACATAGACACGGAGGAGAGGAAATGGAAGTAATTTATCGCAGCACACGCAGCAACAGCGAACCGGTAACCGCATCCCAGGCAATTCTGAAGGGATTATCCGATGACGGAGGACTGTTTGTACCGGATCATATTCCTGCATTGGACAAGAGTCTTTCAGAACTGGCCGGAATGAGTTATCAGCAGGTAGCTTATGAAGTTATGAAATTATTCCTGACAGACTTTACCGAGGAAGAACTGAAAAATTGTATCAACAACGCTTATGATTCCAAGTTTGATACGGAGAAGATCGCTCCTCTGGTACAGGCGGATGATGCTTATTATCTGGAATTGTTCCATGGTTCCACCATTGCGTTCAAGGATATGGCACTTTCCATTTTACCTCACCTGATGATCACTTCCGCCCGTAAGAATAATATCAAGAATGAGATCGTGATCCTGACTGCTACTTCCGGTGATACCGGTAAGGCAGCTCTGGCAGGCTTTGCCGATGTCAAGGGTACCCGGATCATCGTATTTTACCCGAAGAACGGTGTCAGCCCGATTCAGGAGAAGCAGATGGTGACCCAGAAGGGTGCCAATACTTTTGTGGTAGGCATTCACGGTAATTTCGATGATGCCCAGACCGGTGTGAAGAAGATTTTCTCCGACAAGGAACTGGCAAAAGAAATGGATGAGAAGGGCTTCCAGTTTTCCTCTGCGAACTCCATTAACATCGGACGTCTGGTACCTCAGATTTGTTATTATGTTTATGCGTATGCACAATTATTAAAAGATGGTAAGATCACAGAGGGTGAGAAGATCAATGTTGTGGTTCCCACCGGCAACTTCGGTAATATTCTGGCTGCATTTTATGCGAAGAATATGGGACTGCCCATCGATAAGCTGATCTGTGCTTCCAATGACAATAAGGTATTGTATGATTTCTTCCGCACCGGCACCTATGACCGCAACAGAGAATTCGTACTGACCACTTCACCGTCCATGGATATTCTGATCTCCAGCAATCTGGAGCGTCTGATCTACCGTATTGCAGGCAATGATGCAGACAAGAACCGTGAGCTGATGAGCGCTCTGTCCGGCAACGGCAAATACGAGATCACCGAAGAGATGAAGGCACAGCTGGCTGACTTCTACGGCAACTTTGCAAGCGAAGCGGAGACCGCCGCAGAGATCCGCCGTCTGTATGAAAAATGCGGTTATGTCATCGATACCCATACCGCAGTAGCTTCCGCAGTGTACGGCAAGTATGTGGTTGAGACTGGAGATCACAAGACCACCGTGATCGCTTCCACCGCAAGCCCCTTCAAGTTCACCAGAAGCGTTATGGATGCCATTGACATCAAGTATGATGCCATGGGTGACTTTGAACTGGTGGATGAACTGTCTAAGATCGCCAAGGTGAAAGTACCCAATGCCATCGAAGAAATCCGTACCGCACCGGTGCTGCACGATACCCAGTGTGACGTGGACAAGATGAAAGACACGGTGAAGAGTTTTCTTGGAATGTAGTTAAGAATTAAAAATTAGTGAGATACCGCCCAAGTCACGTCAACGGCTTTCTGGGCGGTATTGTTTTTGTGTAAAAACTTTATCCTTTATCTTGCGGGGGTTCTTTGCTATAATAGGTAAGGTTAGCAGACTGTAACAATAATATGAAAATAGATACCGGAAGGAGAACAACATGACTGCAAAAGAAATGCTTGGAAAAGTGGATCATACCCAGTTGAAAGCCTTTGCTACCTGGGAGGACATCCAGAAATTATGCGATGAGGCGATTCAGTATCATACCGCCAGTGTATGTGTGCCCCCTTGCTATATCAAGAGAATCCATGACACTTACGGAGACAAAATCAATATCTGTACCGTAGTAGGATTCCCCTTAGGATACAGTGTGACGGAAGCCAAGGTGGCCGAGGTGCGTAAGGCACTGGAGGATGGTTGCAACGAGATCGATATGGTAGTGAATATCAGCGATGTGAAGAACGGGTTGCTTGACAAGGTGGAGGAAGAGATCCGTACACTGAAGAAAGAGTGCGGACATCATATCCTCAAGGTGATCATTGAGACCTGCTATCTGACCGAGGAAGAGAAGATCGCCATGTGTAAGGCAGTGACCAATGCCGGAGCGGACTTTATCAAGACTTCCACCGGCTTCGGAACCGGCGGCGCCACAAAGGAGGATGTGGAACTGTTCAAGAAATACATTGGCCCTAACGTAAAGATCAAAGCGGCAGGCGGCGTATCCAGCATGGAAGATCTGGAAATGTTCTTAGGACTTGGCTGTGAAAGAATCGGTACTTCCAGAGCTGTAGGACTCTGCAAGGGTGAACTTACGGAAGGGTATTGATTAACTGATATATAGAATGGAGATAACATGGAAAACAAAGTGATTCAGGACAGACTTGCACTTCTTCGGAAGAAGATGCAGGAAGAGGGCATTGATTTCTATATGATGCCCACAGCGGATTTTCATAATTCCGAATATGTAAACGATTATTTTAAAGTAAGAGAATATTTCTGCAATTTTACCGGTTCCAACGGCACACTGGTAGTCTGGAAAGACGGCGCGGGACTGTGGACTGACGGCAGATATTTCATCCAGGCAGAAGCAGAATTGGAAGGAACGACCGTAGAACTGTTCCGTATGTTACAGGAGGGAGTTCCCACCATCGAGGAATTCCTGGAGCAGAACATGCAGCAGGGACAGACTTTAGGATTTGATGGCAGAGTTATCGCTGCCATGGACGGCAAAAAATACGAAAAGGTACTGGAAAAGAAGCAGATCCGCATCGCTTATGAGAAGGATCTGGCAGAGAGCATCTGGACAGACAGACCGGATTTTCCTGCCGGAAAAGTAACTGTACTGGATGAGAAAATCGCCGGTAAGAGCGTAGAGGAAAAACTGACAGAGACCAGAGAAAAGATGGCGAAGGACGGTGCCAATGCACTGCTTCTGACCAAACTGGATGATCTGATGTGGCTCTTCAATATCCGCGGTTGTGATGTGGAATGCAATCCGGTAGCAATGTCCTATGCCTATATTACAGAAGAGTCCGCAACTCTGTTTATCCAGCAGAAAGCACTGGATGCACAGGTGACGGAATACCTAGCAGCTCATCGTATCGAGGTAAAGGAATACGACACCGTCGTAGATTTCCTGAAGGCACTCCCTGCGGGCAATGCGATCCTCGTGGACAACAGATATTGCAGCTATACTTTATACAAGACATTGCAGAAGAATCAGAAGTTAGTAGAGGGCAAGAACCCCACCGAACTGTTAAAGGCCATTAAGAATCCGGTAGAGCTTGCGAGAATGCAGGAGATCTTTTTAAAGGACAGCGTGGCCGTAACGAAATTTATCTACTGGCTGAAGACCCATGTGGGCAAAGAGAAGATCACTGAGGTGACCGCAGCGGACTATCTGGAACAGAAGAGAAGAGAGATCCCGGAATTCTTAGATCTGTCCTTCCCGACCATCGCAGGTTACAAGTCCAATGCAGCCATGATGCATTACGAAGCAACCCCGGACAACTGTGCGACTCTGGAGCCGGAAGGAATGCTTCTGGTAGATTCCGGCGGACAGTATCTGGGAGGTACCACCGATGTGACCAGAACCATCGTTTTAGGTCCCATTTCCGAAGAAATCAAAAAGCATTACACCATGGTAGCAGCGGCAGTGATGCAGCTGACCCATGCCCACTGGCTCTACGGCTGTACCGGACGTAATCTGGACATTCTGGCAAGACAGCCTATCTGGGATATGGACATTGATTACCAGTGCGGTACCGGACACGGCGTAGGTTATATTCTGAATGTGCACGAAGGTCCCCAGAACATGCGCTGGAGATTCACCGGAGGTATGGTGGAGGCAGTGTTTGAGGATGGTATGGATATCACCAATGAGCCCGGCATCTATATTCAGGGCAGCCACGGTATCCGCATCGAGAATGTTATGGTGGCGAAAAATGATGTGAAGAACGAGTATGGTCAGTTCATGCATTTCGAGACCCTGACATGGGTACCCATCGACAGAGAAGCCATTGATGAAAAGTATCTGAACGATACCCAGAAAAAGTATCTGCACGAGTATCAGAAGACTGTATACGAGAAGATTTCTCCCTATCTGAATGAGGAAGAAAAAGAGTGGCTGGCCAAGGAAACCAGGGTAAAGTAAAGAGAATATAAAATCAGTATAAAATTTTTAGCGGTTTCTTGACTTTTTTACTGGGGTTTGAGATAATACAGACAATGTGGCAGAAGATAAAGACACACATAAATTTAAAGGAAAGAGGTTAATGTAAGATGGCAGAGATCAATTTAAGCAAGTACGGCATCACCGGAACCACAGAAATCGTTCACAATCCTTCTTATGAAGAATTATTCAAAGAAGAGATGAAGCCTGAACTGAAAGGCTACGAGAAAGGTCAGGAGACCGAACTCGGTGCGGTAAATGTTATGACCGGTATATATACAGGACGTTCTCCCAAAGATAAGTTCATCGTTGAAGATGAAAACTCCAAGAACACTGTATGGTGGACTTCCGATGAGTACAAGAACGACAACCATCGTATGTCTCAGGAAACATGGGCTGCTGTAAAGGATATCGCTAAGAAGGAACTGTCCAACAAGAGACTGTTCGTTGTAGATGCATTCTGCGGTGCTAATAAGGACACCCGCATGGCTATCCGTTTCATCGTTGAGGTAGCTTGGCAGGCTCATTTCGTAACCAACATGTTCATCAAACCCACCGAGGAAGAGCTGAAGAACTTCGAGCCCGATTTCGTAGTTTACAACGCATCCAAGGCTAAGGTTGAGAATTACAAGGAGCTGGGTCTGAACTCCGAGACTTGTGTAGCATTTAATATCACCAGCCGCGAGCAGGTTATTGTTAACACATGGTACGGCGGAGAGATGAAGAAGGGTATGTTCTCTATGATGAACTACTACCTGCCTCTGAAGGGCATTGCTTCCATGCACTGCTCCGCAAACACCGATATGAACGGTGAGAACACCGCAATCTTCTTCGGTCTGTCCGGAACCGGTAAGACCACTCTGTCTACCGATCCTAAGCGTCTGCTGATCGGTGATGACGAGCACGGCTGGGATGACAACGGCGTATTCAACTTCGAAGGTGGATGCTACGCTAAGGTTATCAACCTGGACAAGGATTCCGAGCCCGACATCTACAACGCAATCAAGAGAGATGCTCTGCTTGAGAACGTAACCGTTGATGCTGACGGCAAGATTGATTTCAACGATAAGAGCGTTACCGAGAATACTCGTGTATCTTATCCTATCAACCATATTAAGAATATCGTACGTCCTATTTCTTCCGCACCCGCAGCTAAGAACGTAATCTTCCTGTCTGCTGATGCATTCGGTGTACTGCCTCCTGTATCTATTCTGACTCCGGAGCAGACCCAGTACTACTTCCTGTCCGGTTTCACAGCTAAGTTAGCTGGTACCGAGCGTGGTATTACCGAGCCTACCCCTACCTTCTCTGCTTGCTTCGGTCAGGCATTCCTGGAGCTGCATCCTACCAAGTATGCAGAAGAGCTGGTTAAGAAGATGGAGAAGAACGGTGCTAAGGCATACCTTGTAAATACCGGATGGAACGGAACCGGCAAGCGTATCTCCATTAAGGATACCCGTGGTATCATCGATGCTATTCTGGATGGCGCTATCAAGACCGCTCCTACCAAGAAGATCCCTTACTTCGATTTCGAAGTTCCTACCGAGTTAACTGGTGTTGACACCGGTATTCTGGATCCCAGAGATACCTACGCTGATCCTTCCCAGTGGGAAGAGAAGGCAAAGGATCTGGCTCAGAGATTCATCAAGAACTTCGCTAAATACGAAGGAAATGATGCAGGTAAGGCTCTTGTTGCTGCTGGTCCTCAGCTGTAATCTTACTTTACAGACAAATGCAAATATGGAAGGCTGTCTCTTCGGAGACAGCCTTTTTTGCAGATAATAATATTGGTAAAAATTTCAGTTGTAAAATGGATCTCAACTCGCTATAATATACTTAACCTGAGATGTACGATAACTCTTACCAGTTTTGAACCTACATTTACTTTAAACGGGATTCCTATATTGCCAAGTGGCTGTCAAGCCCTCACTCCGCAAGGAGGATTGGAAGGGAAGGCAAAAGGTTGGTTGCGGTTACCCACCTAGCATTGCTAGGAGTCAAAAGGTAAGAGGCGGCATTTTGGGGATAACAATACAAAAGAGAGAGCAGTCCTTTGGGACTGCTCTTTTAAAGTCATAAAACAGATTCTGAATAGGCGGGAAATGATTTGAAGAAAAACAGACTGCTTGAGAATTATTATAAACTTTCCAGAGAACAGAGAATACAGTGGAAGAAATACCTGTGTGTGTTAGGTACGGCATTTCTTCTTTTTTTACTTCTGATAAATTTGTTACATAGCTGCGGTCGGGAGGAGCCGGGGGCACCGGAGACAGAAGAGGCTCTGCCTCAGCATATTCCAGTAGTACGGGAATTGAAAAACGTCTGGATCACGGAGGCGGAAGCTGGGCAGATCACTTTATTCTGTGACGGAGTAAGAGAGACCTATGATCTGGATACAGAGGCGAATGAGGCAGGCAGGCTGCCGACACCGGACCAGATGCGGGAACAGCTGGCAGATGTGGAACTTACGGATGACCTCGTGAGTGCCGTTATCCTGAAAACAGAGAAGTTCACAGGCCGGGTGCTGTCGGCAGATGAAAGCGGTATCGAGATCGAGGGCAGGGGCCGGATCCCGTTGGCTGAGGATTACAAAGGGTATCGCCTGTACCGGGAGCTTACCATGTGTACTACTGAAGATCTGCGATTCGGCTATATGGATGCGGACTTTATTCGTGAAAATGACGAGATCTGCGGTATCCTGCTGGCCAGAGAAGATAACATGGACAAAATCCGGGTATTGATCAAAACTTCGGATTTTTCGGATGTTTTGCACCAGACGGTGACACTGACGGCGGAAAGTGATTTTCTACTACAGTACGGAACCGGTGAGGAAATGCAGGAAGAATTGTTTTCCAGGGGAGACGAGGTGACCATTGACACAGACAGCGATTATTTCGTGGGAGAACGGATCCGTATAGTACCGACAGTGCTGACCGGCCGGGTACGGCTGATCAATGTGAATCGAAGTCAGGGAACACCTTCTTACAGAGGGCATATAGAGCTGCTGCGGACCGCAGACGGAATTGCAGTGGTAAATGAGCTTCCGCTGGAAGAATATCTCTACAGTGTAGTGCCAAGTGAGATGCCGGCATCCTACCCGCTGGAAGCCCTGAAAGCACAGGCTATCTGTGCCAGAACCTATGCCTACGGACATATGCTGCGGGCGGGCTATCCCCGGTACGGCGCCCATGTGGACGACAGCACTTCCTATCAGGTCTACAATAATATCACAGAAGCTGACAGTGCTACCACGGCGGTGAAGGAGACCTACGGACAGATGATCCTGACAGATGAAGGAACGGTGGCGAACACTTATTATTACTCTACCTCCTGTGGCGTGGGAACTACGGCAAATGTATGGAAGACAGCGGAGGCGGAGGCACTTGATTATCTGAAGAGCAGCCGGCTGAATCCGGAGAGCCTGATGCAGACGGACGGTGGGGTAATCGCGGCAGACAGCAATGAGGTAAACAGAGATGCAGGTCCAGAGGATCTGAGGGAAGAAGAGGCTTTCCGGGATTTTATCACGGAGACACATGCGGAAGATTATGAAGCGCAGGAAGGCTGGTACCGTTGGACATATACGGTAAAAGAGATTGATGTGGATCGGATAGTGGAGACGCTGAAGAAACGTTATGAAGCCAATGGAAAGTTAATATTGACCCTGAAGGACGATGACTATGTCAGTCAAAATATAAAAGCTTTTTCAAAAGTAAACGATATCTCCGTTGTAAAACGTGGCCCCGGTGGTGTGGCAGACGAAATGGTCATTGTCACGGACAAAGGAACCTTTAAGGTGATCTCGGAATATAATATCAGAGCAGTACTTTGTGACGGGGTTACGAAGGTGGTAAGGCAGGATGGTAGTGAGGTGGCCATGCCGAATCTCCTTCCCAGTGCATTTTTTGTGATTGAACCTAGCCATGATAAGAAAAATGTGGTAGGATATAACATTATCGGCGGTGGATTCGGCCATGGCGTGGGAATGAGCCAGAACGGTGCCAAAAATATGGCACTACAGGGGCTTGGCGCGGAACAGATCCTTAACTTTTTCTATGAAGGATGCGAGATATGCTCAGGACAATAATCAGCATCTGGCGTGATTTTTCCAGCCAGATGAAAAAACAGAATATCAGCGCTTATGCATCGAGTACAGCCTTTTTCCTGTTTTTGTCGGTGATTCCGATGCTGATGGTAGTCTGTGCGGTGATTCCTTATACCCCGGTGACGGAGCAGAATCTGGTCACGGCGCTGACGGATGTGACGCCGGATATTGCAGATGCCATGGTGGAGAGTCTGGTCGTTGATGTGTATGAGAGTTCTGTGGGAATTCTGCCGGTGGCTCTGATCGCTATGGTCTGGTCGGCGGCGAAGGGTGTCATGGCACTGATGCGGGGATTAAATGCGGTCAATGGTGTGGACGAGAAGCGTAATTACTTCGTGATCCGTTTTATTGCAAGCTTTTATACGTTGATCATGCTTGTAGTGTTGATTTTGTCACTGTTTTTCATGGTATTTGGTAATCAGCTGGTGGATATTGCATTACATAGGATTCCGCAGCTGCAGATGTTTGTGAGTCTCCTGATGAATTTCCGCTTTCTGTTCGTATGGGCGGTGCTGATTCTTTTGTTTGGCCTGATTTATACATATATCCCGGACACAAAGCTGAAATTCACGGAACAGGTTCCGGGAGCCTGCTTTGCTGCGGTAGTATGGAGTATATTTTCCTGGGGATTTTCCATGTATGTGTCCTATGGAAATGGGTATAGTATTTACGGAAGTCTGACCATTATTGTGATCATTATGTTGTGGATGTATTTCTGCATGTATATCATTCTGATCGGTGCTTATCTGAACCGTTATTTCCGTCCGGTGAACCGGGTACTGGTGAATCATGCCAGCAGTAAGAGCGAACTGGCAAGAGAGAACCGTAGACGCATCCGGGAGATCAAGAAGATCCAGCGCAGAAAAAAACATTATACGGAGATCGACAGGGATCCTAAGGGGCAGGATGAAAATCTGACAGACAGGAATTGAACTGCGGACGCAAATGTAGTACACTGATACGGAGAGGGCGAGGAACCTCTCCTGTTATGATTATAGTAAAAGAGTATCCGGAAGACGGATGCGGAAATGAGGATAAATATGGAAAAGAAAAACACCTGGGAGACCTATTCTTCCAAACAGTTAAAAGAGTTGGAGAAAATAAACGCACAGTATCGTGATTTCTTAGACAACGGTAAGACCGAGAGAGAGTGCATTGACACCATTGTCAATACTATTGAGAAGTCCGGTTACCGTGAACTGGAGAGTCTGATCAAAGAGGGCGCTGCTCTTAAAACCGGAGATAAGGTATACAGCGTATGGATGAACAAATCCATCGCCATGTTCCAGATCGGACGTAAGCCCATGACAGATGGTATGAACATCCTCGGAGCCCATATCGACAGCCCCAGACTGGATGTAAAGCAGAATCCCCTGTATGAGGATGGTGGATTCGCTTATCTGGACACCCATTATTACGGTGGCGTGAAGAAGTACCAGTGGGTGACCATTCCACTGGCAATCCACGGAGTCATCGTGAAAAAGGACGGCACCTGTGTAGAAATCAATATCGGTGAGAACGAGGATGATCCTGTATTCTTCGTATCCGATCTGTTGATCCATCTGGCACAGGAGCAGCTGGAGAAAAAGGCAGCAAAGGTTATCGAGGGTGAAGCTCTGGATATCATCGTAGGCAACAAGCCTCTGCTGATCGATAAGAAAGATAAGAAGAAGGACGAGAAAGAAGCCGGAAAAGAAGCAGTAAAGGCAGGTGTTCTGGATATTCTGAAAGAGACCTACGATATTCATGAAGAGGATTTCGTTTCCGCAGAGCTGGAGATCGTTCCTGCAGGAAAAGCAAGAGAAGCAGGCTTTGACCGCAGCATGACACTGGCTTACGGTCAGGATGACAGGGTCTGTGCTTACACTTCCATGCAGGCAATGCTGGACAGCGATGTGACCGACCGTACCATGTGCTGTATCCTGGTGGATAAGGAAGAAATCGGCTCCGTAGGTGCTACCGGCATGCAGTCTCATTTCTTTGAAAATGCCGTGGCAGAGGTGATGAATCTGGCAGGCGAATACAGCGAACTGAACGTGAGAAGATGCCTGGCACATAGCTGTATGCTGTCTTCCGATGTCAGCAGTGCTTTTGATCCTACCTATGCGTCCAGCTTCGATAAAAAGAACGTGGCATACTTAGGCGGCGGTATGGTCATCAACAAATTCACCGGAGCCAGAGGCAAGTCCGGTTCTAACGATGCCAATGCGGAGTATCTGGCACATTTGCGCCATATCTTCGACAAAGCAGAGGTGAACTTCCAGACTGCAGAGCTTGGTAAGGTCGATTTGGGCGGCGGTGGAACCATCGCATATATTCTGGCACTGTATGGCATGAATGTCATCGACAGTGGTGTGGCAGTGCTGAACATGCATGCACCGTGGGAAGCTACCAGCAAGGCCGATGTATATGAGGCATATCGCGGATATAAAGCATTTGTGGAAGGAGCGAGCCTGTAATGGCAGAGACGACCGAACTGAAAAAATCCGATTTTTACTTTGATCTTCCCCAGGAGCTGATCGCACAGGACCCGCTTGAGGATCGTTCTTCCTCCAGACTGCTGGTACTGGATAAAAATACGGGAGAGATCTCTCATCACATTTTTCGGGATATTATCGACTATCTGCATCCCGGAGACTGTCTGGTGTTAAACAACACCAAGGTGATTCCAGCGAGACTTTTGGGAGAACGGGAAGGTACCGGCGGACATGTGGAAGTCCTTCTATTAAAACGAAAAGAAGCGGATGTCTGGGAGACTCTGGTAAAGCCCGGCAAGAAATGCAAGCCCGGTCAGCGCCTGACCTTCGGGGATGGACTATTAAAGGCAGAAGTCCTGGAGACTGTGGAAGAAGGTAATCGTCTGATACGTTTTGAATATGAGGGTATTTTTGAAGAAGTGCTGGACAAGCTGGGAGAGATGCCCCTGCCTCCTTACATAACCCATAAGCTGAAGGATAAGAATCGTTATCAGACCGTTTATGCCAAATATGAAGGCTCCGCAGCAGCACCTACGGCGGGATTGCATTTTACGCAGGAATTGTTGCAGCAGATTGCGGACAAAGGCATTAAGATCGCTTATGTGACATTGCATGTGGGACTGGGAACTTTCCGGCCGGTAAAGGAAGAGAACGTACTGGAGCATCATATGCATTCTGAGTACTATCAGGTGACAGAGGAAGCTGCGAACACCATCAATGAGACGAAGAAAAATGGGGGGCGTGTGATTTGCGTGGGTACCACCAGTTGCCGTACCGTGGAGAGCGCAGCGGACGAGCAGGGCATGGTACAGCCCGGCTGTGACAATACCGAGATATTCATTTATCCCGGATATCGTTTCAAGGTGCTGGATGCACTGATCACGAATTTCCATCTGCCGGAGTCCACACTGGTAATGTTGGTATCGGCACTTGCGGGAAGAGAACATATCCTGCACGCCTACGAAGAAGCAATCCGTGAAAGATACAGATTTTTCAGCTTTGGAGACGCCATGTTCATCGCCGACTTAAAAGGAGGAAAATAATGGAAGAAAGAAGACGAAGCAAGCGTACAGAAATGAGTGCCACCCTGATGGTAAAGCGCCTGGACCAGGGAGACATGCAGGAAGTCAGCATAGATATCGTAGATGTATCTCCCAACGGAGTGGGCTTTTTGTGCAAGGAAGTGTTAAGTATCGGTGCAGTGTATGAATCGAAACTGAGGATTTGGACGCATGAAGTGCTGCATGCGTTCTTACAGATCGTCAGGATCGAAATGAAGGGAGATTCTTATACGTACGGGGCTGTCTTCATCGGAATGTCGGAGAGTGATGCGGCAAGAATCCGCGTATACCAGACGATTAATGACGATGAAAAACAATAAGAAAAAAATAGCAGTCAGTGTTGTGGCTGCTATTTTACTTGTACTGTTATATCTGTTGATTTTCGCTTTTTCTGGTCAGGACGGTGAGGAATCAGGCTCACTGAGTTCTATGATCTCGGAAAAATGTGCGGAGCTTCTGAATGCTATTTCCGGGAAACACTGGACACAGAATGTGATCGACAGTATGGCAGCTTATTTTGAACATCCAATCCGTAAACTGGCTCATTTTTCTGAGTATGCCTGCATGGGAGTGCTGCTGTACGGTGTGTGGAGACCCTGGAAGGAGAGGAACCGGAAGCTGTATCTGCTGATCGTACTCTGGGTGTTTGTCTCCGCCGGAGCGGACGAGTTCCATCAGTTATTTGTCCCAGGACGCTATGGGTGTTTTGCGGATGTGGTGCTGGATACCTGTGGCGGTGCGTTTGGACTGCTCGTATGTGTCTGTGTGGAGAAAATAGTGCGGCGAAGGAAACAGAAGCGGAAAGATAAGGAAAAAGAGATCACTTTGTAGGCGATCTCTTTTTGTGTAGTGCGATGAGCCAGGTACAGGGTTTCTACTTCCTGTTGTGCAGACTGTAGCCCTTTTCGCAAAGAATCTTTGTGGATCTCTCGATGGCTTCTTCCTGATAGAATTCAATGCGCAGCACGCCGCCCTCGTACTCCCGGTTATGGACGATGCCGATGTTTTTGATACTGATATTTTTCAGGGCGAGAATCGTAGCCACGGCTGCAATCTCACCGGGTTCGTCGGCAATGTCGATGGTAATGGCATAGGAACTCTTCAGAGGACCGCTGGCGGTATTGATGAAGGAATCACGGTAGATTCTTGCACTGTCGAACAGCTCGTACAGATCATCACCGCGTTTGGCGTTTAGTTCCTGTTGGATTCCCTGGAGGGAAGCAATGTAGGAAGATAAAAGCGTCGAAATATTTTCTGTATTCGTCAGACAGATCTGCTGCCATACCGCAGCGGAGGAGGAGGCGATTCTGGTGATATCCTTGAAGCCTCCGGCAGCGATCATTTTCATCAGCCCATCTGCAGAATCTTTGTCCCGCACCAGATTTACCAGAGAGGCTGCAATGATATGGGGCAGGTGACTGACTGCAGCAGTGACGTAATCATGCTGTGCCGGATCCAGGATCAGGGGAATGGCTCCTAACTGCTGCACCAGATTCTTATAATCCGTGACCTTATTCTCCGGAACGGAAGCTGTGGGGGTGAGAATGTAGTAGGCATTCTCCAAAAGGACGGCTTTGGAATTAATAAAGCCCACCCGGTCACTTCCCGCCATGGGATGACCGCCGATAAACTGTCTTTCCAGACCGGCTTTTTTGATCTCCTTATGGATCTCGCTCTTGACACTTCCCACATCGGTGAGCAGGGTCTTCGGTGAGAGAATTTTTTTTACAGCGGAAAGGTTTTCGTCATTTTTCTGCACCGGAGCACAGAGGAATAGATAATCGCACGTGGAAAAAGAAGCATCGATTTTCGTGGTGATTGTATTGGCTACGCCGCACTGGGAAGCTTCCCTTAAGGTGTCTGCGTTAATATCGTATGCAATGATCTGAGACTGGGGGAGATCCTGACGAATCGTCCGGGCGATGGAACCACCGATCAGACCCAGACCGATAAAACCAAAGGTAAGAGTACTCATGTAGATTTCCTCGATTCTGTTGTTTGCTGCAAATAAATAGTATGACAAAGTCAGAAGAGGTGCGTTTGTACTTTAAATTTGCTTGCAAGTGTAATTGAAATATGGCAAGATGTAACTGTTCCTAAATATGCAGAAATTTATGCAGAAATTATAGAAAGCCAATCTTGTATTTACGGGTCGGCTTCGGAAAATCAGGAGGACTCTATTTATGCATTCACCATTGGAAATTGCAAGAAACTATATAGAAGTCGGAATCCATAAAGTAAATCTGTCGATCTTCAAGACAATTTTATTGGGATTCTTCGCCGGTATGTTCATCGGCTTTGCGGGGATCGCATCCACGACGGCATCCAGCACTATCGGCATCGCATCGGTGGCAAAGTTGGTGGGCGCTGCGGTATTCCCGGCAGGTATGGCTATGGTACTTGTAGCGGGCAGTGAACTTTTCACCGGTAATAACCTGATCATACTGGCGGTATTGGAGAAGAAAGTTACCGTATGGAAAATGTTGAAAAACTGGCTGTTTGTCTATATCGGCAACTTTATCGGCGCTGCGTTTGTAGCGGTGTTGGTAGTAGTGGGACGGACACCGGATCTCTTCGGAGAGCAGCTTGCACAGGCAATAGTCAATGCTGCTGCAGCCCGGACGAATTTAAGCGTGGGAGAGGCTTTCGTGCGAGGCATTCTGTGCAATATTCTGGTGTGTATTGCGGTATGGATGTCCTTTGCGGCGAAGCGTGTCTCCGGCAAGCTTCTGACCAGTTATTGGCCTGTCATGCTGTTTGTGTTATGCGGTTTTGAGCACAGTATTGCAGATATGTATTTCGGTGTATGCGGTCTGCTGACAGCACAGGCCTACGGAATTACCGCAGAGAGCCTGACCTGGTTCAATTTCCTTGTAAAAGCCCTCTTGCCTATCACTCTGGGTAACATCGTAGGCGGTGCCGGAATTGTCGGATGCGGTTACTGGCTGGCATACCTCCACAGAACCCCGTACTCTGCAGATACTACAGCTGCCGAGCAGGAAGAGATTGATATTGCGGAAGAGTACTAAATTAAGAGTTAGTTAAATACATTGGCAAAATCCACGAACTCCCGGAGCATGCGATACACATGTCTCGAT
>OGMB01000355.1_pt1 | contig 25999 bp, 16 predicted proteins | sample 1573001 | NCBI WGS metagenome assembly OGMB01 (sample SAMEA2581921, study PRJEB24529) | metagenome | biome: Human gut stool | place: China | collected 2011
AGTAGTTCATCATGGAGAACATGCCCTTCTTCATCTCGCCGCCGTACCAGGTGTTGACGATGACCTGCTCCTTGCTGGTGATGTTGAACAGCACAGCAGTCTCGGAGTTCAGGCCCAGCTCCTTGTAGTTCTCGACCTTAGCCTTGGAAGCGTTGTAAACAACGAAATCAGGCTCGAAGTTCTCCAGCTCCTCAGCGGTGGGACGGATGAACATATTGGTAACGAAGTGTGCCTGCCAGGCCACTTCCACGATGAAACGCACTGCCATGCGGGTATCCTTGTTGGCGCCGCAGAAAGCATCCACGACGTACAGGCGCTTGTTGGACAGCTCCTTCTGAGCGATCTCCTTGACAGCCTTCCAAGCCTCCTGGGAAGCGGGGTGGTTGTCGTTCTTGTACTCATCGCTGGTCCACCACACGGTGTCCTTGGAGTTCTCGTCCATCACGATGAACTTGTCCTTGGGAGAACGGCCGGTGTAGATGCCGGTCATCACGTTCACAGCACCCAGCTCGCTGACCTGACCCTTCTCGTAGCCTTCCAGCTCGGGATTGGTCTCCTCGGCGAACAGCTGCTCGTAGGAGGGGTTGTGCACGACTTCAGTCGTGCCGGTGATGCCATACTTGGTAAGATCCAACTTTGCCATATTTGCGTACCTCTACTTTCGTTTGATCCTTACATAACTCTGTGTAGGAGATGCAGCGCCATTTATGGTACGGACACCGCATAAGGGGGAGACAGCACAGAACGATGCAGTGCAAATTCTCCTGTCTATCATTATACACAAAAGCTTTCCAAAAGCAATAAATGGAAGGTTCTGTTTGCAAAAAAGAAACAAATTTCATAAACAAACTTTCCCACATTAAGTAAATTCACGAAGCCCGGCAGGGACGCAGACTGTGAAAAATAAGGCGGGACGGGGAAAAACCGACATTTTGATAAAAGTTTGACAAGCATGGATACATTAAAAAACAGGACGCTTTGCGCATTTTTATCCCCGATTTGCCGCTGCCTTTGTCTTATTGTGCAATTTTTGCGTTGGTTCAAACGTTTTTCTGGCAAAAGGACTTTCGTTGTGCTATACTTATTTTAAACAGAAACACTTTTCCGCCCGCCGCGGCGGCCCACATATAAAGGAACTGCCATGAAAACCATCTACATCCTGCTCACCCGCTCTGGCACGCTGCTGTCCAAACTGGTCTATGCCGCCACCGGTGCCAGCTATACCCACGCCTCCATGGCGTTTGATGCAGAGCTGAGTTGCCTGTACAGCTCCACCCGCAAAAACGGCTACACCATGTTCCCGGCGGGCCCCAGCAAAGAATATCTGAACAAGGGCGTTTTCCGGCTGCGAGACGACGCTCCTTGTGCGCTGTATGCGCTGGAGGTGTCCGACGAGGCCTATTCCCACGCCCTGCACCACGCCGAGGAGTTCATGCGCCACAGCGAGGAGTACAGCTTCAACACGCTGGGGCTGATTTTGTGCGGGCTGCATATCCGCTGGCAGCGCCGCCGGCATTATTTCTGCTCCCAGTTTGTCAGTGAGGTGCTGGAGCAAAGCGGCGCAATGACGCTGCCCAAGGACAGCACCCTGATGCACCCCAACGACTACTCCCTGCTGCCCCAGCTGAAGTGCCTGTACAAGGGACGCTTAGCCGACCTGCCCCAGCGCAAGGCCATGGATCTGGGCGAGACGCCCTCGATGGTCAGCATCTATACCGGTCTGCTGGTGGAGCTGCTGCAGCGCCGGGCGCAAAGGTTTTTTGAGTGATTTTTTGTATAGAGCCGAATTTTTCGCTTTTTTGAGCGCTGCTCTTGCTTTTTGCAGCCAATTGTGGTAATATTATTCGGCGGTATTGTTTTGCCGCAGAATATGCGCTCGTAGCTCAGCCGGTAGAGCATCTGACTTTTAATCAGAGGGCCAGGGATTCGAGTTCCCTCGAGCGCACCAAAATCCCACGAAGAATCGTAAGATTCCTCGTGGGATTTTCTTTTTGTACGCCGTTTGCACGGTCTCTGCACGGTTTTTGCACGGTCCGCATTTTTCGTGTCAGATGGAGTAAGTCTGTGAATTACTCTGCAATTCGTGCTATTTTTTGCAATTCAGGTCAGCAAAGCCAAGCGGAGCTGCGCTTTTACAGAGGGGTCTGCGTCCTTCAGAAGCTCCAACAGTGCCGACACGGAGATGGTCGGCTCTGCTTCAACCGGGGCAGCCTGCACAAGTGTTGCTCCCGGCTTGTAGAAGCCTTCCTCGAACCTTTTACCCAGCTTCTTGCGGGAATCCTGCTGGATGTGTGCATAGGTGTTGACCAGAAGATTAGCGCTGGCATGGCCCGTTGTGCCCTGTACCGCTTTCACATCGCCGCCGGAGATCATCAGTTGATAGGTGGCACTGGAATGCCGCAGACCGTGAAACACAATGCGGGTGAACTCCGGGTGCTCGTCCTGCCACTTGATGAACTTCTTGCGGATGAGGATCGGTTCTACCGCCAGACCGTTGGGCAAGCGCAGGAGCATCCCACTGTTGCGATAGCGTTCCGGGTCAACGGCTTCGTCCATTTCCAAACGCTTTAGCCAGTGTTTCAGTTCCTCTTTCAGCACGGCTGTCATGAAAATGGTTCGGTTGGAAGATGCTGTTTTGGTCTTTTTGAGCACCAGCGTTGTGGTGCTGCCCTCACGCTTATCCTCAAACTCCTGCAAGATGCAGCCCTTGCCCGTTTTTGCCAGCGATGCCTTTTGGACACGCTGCATACACTTGTTGATGCGGAACGTGCCTGTGCCGTCTGCTCCCTCAAAATCAAGATCTTCCGGAGTCAGGCCAGCGACTTCGCCCTCACGCAGTGCGCCCACCAGTGTGAGGTGAACAGCCAGATGCAGAATCGGGTCTTCCATGCTGGCAAGTGCGGCCCACATCTCATCTGCATTCCAGATGGCACGCTCTTGAATTGACTTTTTAGGGCTGTCCACCGGAACGGGGCTTTTGATGAGGATGCCCCACTCCACCGCATACTGAAACGCTGTCCGCAGCAGGCGATGTACCTCGTGGATGGTCGTGCCGGAGAGAAACCGCTGCTGTTGTTTTTCCGAGAGTACCTGCTTTTTGCCCTCAAGATACTGGCCGCAGGGCGTTTTGCTGAGAGTGGCATATAGGTCTTCCAGATGGTAAGCCTTGAGCTTTTGCATCTGCATATCGCCGATATACGGAATGATGAGGTTCTGGACCGTTCCCAGATTGGATTGATAGGTGCAGGGTGCCCATTTGTGCTTGTTGCATTGCTTGGGAAGCCACTCCATCAAAAACTCTTTGACGGTGATGGTGGACGGAATCAGAAACGTTCCGTTTGCAAGTTCGTGTTCGATCTGTTTTTTGCGATTTGTTGCCTCCTCTTTTGTGGAAAAACTTTCCCATTTGTTGCAGTTTTTACCCTGCTCGTCTTGGTAAGTATAGCGGACACCATAGGAGCTGCCGCGTTTCGTAATATATGCCATACGTTATCTCCTTTTTCAAGCTGCCCGGAGCCACGCATCGAAACTGTCTTTCGGGATGCGGATGCTTCCGCCTACCCGCAGGACACGAAATTCGGTGGTGCTGTTGCACAGGTTGTAGGCAGAACGCAGGCTGATGGACAGCATCTGCGCGATCTCTTCCACCGTGTACACCAGTGTTATGGCTTTCAGGCTGTCAGTCGGAGACTTGACGGCATTGGTTTGAGTGACCACTTCCATTGTATCGTTATTCGGAATGGTCTGCAAGATATTTTTCGTATAATTCAAAGATTTCACAGTTTTGGTCGCAACAGGCCGAGATTTGTTCATAGTCAAAACCTCCATGTTTTATTTTTGATGTAAGTTCAAAATTGCCTGCTCACTCTGCTCATCCTGCACCTTTTGCGCACTGTGAGCAGGCTGAGCAGGGCTTTTTCAAGTTGATTCTTATTTTTTAATCCCATGGGCTTGGAACATCCACCGGGAGAAACAAGTCAATATCCACATTGTGAAAGCCCCGGTTTGTGCCAATGCACTTATCATCGTAGACGATGCCCAGACTTTTCTGGTTGTCTTTCAGATGGTGGATAAAGGTGGATGCTGCCAGCGGCTTTTCCAGGTTATCCAGACACCAGCGTTCATAGACTTTATAGAAATCCGTGGATTTGCACTTGGCCCCCTGCCGAATTTCAAAGTAACCCTCAGATTTGAGAAAGCCCAGGATATTGTTGCCCTGCTCCATCGCTTCTTTCAGATTCGCGGCGGTGCGTTCGCTGATGGTAAATTGGTAATTGTTTTGAATCAGCCGATGCAGCCCCTCCAATGCCCAAAGCAGGATACCCTCTTTTTCACCCCGCATCTTGTCAATGAGGAAAGGATCATCCACCCGGCCAACAGGTTTTTCCTTAGTGGTGAGCAACAGTTGGCGGCGATAGAAGCCGTTGGATTTGTCATAGAGCGCATGTAAACTGCCGTTTCCGAAGCAGGCAAACCGCACATATAGCGTTCCCTGTACACTCTGCTGACCTTTGCGCTCAATGTCAATTTTATCTTCCAGCGTGACAAGGGTCTTGATGTTGTTGGTCTGCGGCAGGGCCTCAGTTTTCATGTCATCGTCCACCAAAAGCAGCTTGTACTCCAAGTCTGCACGGGCAAAACGATTGGTTTCCACTTTTTGTAGACTGCCTGTGTACATACTGCTGCCGAACAATTCTCGCAGGATCAGCCCGATTCTGGATTTTCCCTCACCGCCCTTGCCGACCATCAGCAGCATTTTCTGCGCTTTGGTAACAGGCAGCAGGCAATAGCCAATGTATTCTTGTAAGGCCGGAATATCTTCTTCGTATAGCAGTTCGTTCAAGAATTGCAGCCAGCGTGTCGGTGCTGGTGCTTCTGGCACATAGGAGATGGGCAGTCGGTTCATGCAGTATTCTTTTTCAGGGGTAAAGTGACCGTCCACAAAGTATGTGCCGTTTCGGACATGGATGCGGTCTGTCTGAATCTCCGGCGGCTCGGATGCGCAGGCCAACTTGATGGCCTGCATGATATGTTCAATGCGCCGCGCTACGCTGGTGGTGGCATAATAGCGAATCTGCTCATAGATTTCCTTTTTCAGTGGAGCTTCATCTTCCACCATGCCATCCACGGTGAACAGCCTGCCTTGAAAGCAGCGCATGGGGTGCTGGCTCAAAAAGTAATCTGCGAACAATGGTTCAATGATTTTCCCGTTGTCACCCACCCAGTTTCGGGCGGGTGCACTATGCTGCATCTTCGGTTTCCTTGCATCGTTCGATTGCTTTTCCAAGGGCGGTCACTTCCTTTCCGTTCAATAGTTGTTGCTTTTCATTTGGACTTTCCTGCAAAAGAATATCCAGCAGATATTGCACACGGTCTGCATAGTGTAGACTTGCTACAAAACAAGGATGCAGGGATGCTTCTGGATTTTTGGGTGCATAGGCCATGCGCCAATTTGCTAGCAGAGAACGATAGCTGCACAAGATTTTGTAAAGTTGTTCTTTCGGGCTTAGTGGCTTTTCCACGGGTTTGCAGAGAAACGGTGGAGAACTGCCAGTTGCAGGAAGTCCAAAATCTGCGGCCAACTTTTCAGCAGCCTGCCGCAAAGAAAGTTGAAACAGTTTTGCTGTAAAGTAAATAACATCACCATCCGCTCCACAGCCAAAGCAGTGAAACCGAGAGTCCACTTTCATACTGGGATTGCGGTCTGCATGGAATGGACAGCAAATCATGCTGCTGCGGTTGGACTGAAAGCCATAGGCTTCTGCAGCCTGTCGAGTAGTAATATTCAGCTTTACGATTTCAAATAAATTGTTGTTCTTGAAGATTTTCCTCCTTTACAGTTCCATGCCATGACTGCGCTTCTTCGGCTTTGTGCGTGTCTGCTCACGCTGCTTGATTTCTTCCTGTCGCTGCTGTAACTTTTGCAGAACAGACAGACGAGCATTTTCTTTGATTTTCTCGACAGCAGGCTTTTTGATTTCTGGCTTTATAAGGGCAGCTGTCAATCTTGCGGTAAGCCTGCTTACCGCTGCAACAATATTTTTTCGTAGCGTTATGATTTGGTATGTGGTGTAGTCCACTGTTTCCTTGCTTGCCTTTCGTCCCGGCTCTTTTAGCCAATCCAAATAAATATCAACCTGCTCCGTGCTTTCTCTTAGAGCATCCTTTGCAGCTTTTTCGGAAACAACCGCAACTGCTTTGTCATAGGCAATCGCAGAAATTTCTTCCAGAAAATTCTCGGTATCTTCGATTTGCTGAGAAAGCTCATCTATCCGTTTTTCCTGCTTTTGAATTTTCTTGTCGTTGCGCATAATCGTCAAAGACTGATATGTTGTGCGTCGAACTTGCAGAAGATTTTCATTCTCATGTTCCTGTTTCAAATTTTCAAGCTGGACGGTTTGCTCCTGCACAGCTTTTTCCTGTTGGGCAAGCTGCTCTTTTTGCTTTGCCATGATATAATCCTGCTTTTCCAGATAAGCCTGTCCGCCGTATTCCGGCACTTCGTCCAGTTCCAAGCCGTGGCGTTTGGCAATCTCGAATAGCATCGTGCGGCAGGCTGCATCAAATGTGATCTTGCGGTTGTTGTAGCGTCCAAGGGGCTTGTCTGGTTTTGGCAGTTCAAAACCCAGTGCTTCCAATGCCTTTTCCTGCTGCGGAGCAATCTCGCCATACTTGTTTTCACAGTCAAACACATGGCGTTCGTGGATGTGCGGCGTACCTTCATCCAGATGCAAGGCCCAATCCAGAATGTGAACGTGTTTGCCGAAACGCTCATGGAACTCATCCATAAATTCTGTGGCGATTTGAAAAAGTTCTTTCGGGGAAGCATGACTTTCCAGCGTTCCCAACTGATAGATACTTTCTTCGGGACAGGTCTTTTTGCTGGTTAGCAAATCTTCTGTTGAGCGGTTTCGTTCCGTGTGCCGGATTTTGGCGTTGCGCTCATTCTGTCTTTCGGTGAAGTTGGTGTAATGGAGTTTGTAGTAGAGCTTTTCGACTTCTTCAAAGGTGTCAGCCAGACTATCCACATCTTTGGGCAGCAAGGCAGAACGGATGCCGTTGTAGCAATCCCAATAGATGTTTTGCCGGACATGTTCCGGGTCGATATGCTCGCTGTTGGTAATTTCAAAACTGCGGTCATTGTGCTTTGGGTTATAAGTGCCGTGCTTTCCGGCGCGGCCATTGTGTCGGGTCAGTTTCAGCGACCATCTCTCCTTTCTGGGGGTCACGCAGAGAACGCCGTGCGCGGGGTAGGGGCAACGCGGTGCAGCGGAGCTGCAAATCTGCCGCCTGCTATGCGCCAGATAATACCCAGTAGTATATGACGCAGGGCATCACATCCACTGGGCAAGGCTGCCGTCCTTGACCCGCGCAAAGATCTGCGATCTCTGCACTCTTGCGCCGAACAACCTGACAGACAAGACTTGTGAAGTCCTCTCTGCCAGCTTGCCCGGTTCTTCTTCGGTGTCGGTCTGCCCGCAAGCTGTTCCTGCCCGATTTCCTCCGGCGTATGGCTTCTTCTTGGTGCGCTCTTGTCGTGGCGGCACTTCTCCGAAAAAGCATATTAACTTGCAGCCGATCATGTTGTTGTTAAGGTACAGTGTGGTTTTGTAAGAAGTTGTGGACTTTCCAAAATGCAAAGGGGTTCGTTTCTGAAAGTAGTCCCTACACCCTATACAAACTTAAAGGGGTATTTTTAAACGGGGTCTTATGAAAATTTGGGGAATTTTCACTTTTTCAAACAATCTCCTATACCTATAACATTCTAAAACGGGTGTTTGGCAACCTGATTTTCAAATTTTGTTTGGAAAACTTCTTACACCAATATGAATCTATAGGGCCGTTTTGGAATACAATTTTGGACAAAAAGAAAAACGGCAAAGTTCGCAATAGAACCTTACCGTTTCTGGGAATGCTGCACAGCAGCACCGTATTATTTGTTTTGGTTTATTATTTCATAACTGCGTTCAGCAATGTCTGATAGTCACTCACCACATCGTACACCACGTTTTCATCGTTCAGTGCCTTGAAATGTGCACGGGCACAATCAATTTTAGCCTGTTCTACCGGGGTGATGTGATTGAGCTTCATGGAATCCAGTGTGCCTTTGGTTTCAGCAACAAAGTAGATGTGCTTGACTGTGCCCTCATAGAACGCAATCGCCCAGTCGGGATTGTATTTTCCAACAGGTGTGGAAATATAGAATCCATCTGGCAGCTTTACATAGACTGCCACATCACGGTTCGTATCGAGGTCGGCGGCAAAATCACGCTCGTTGCTTGAATCGTAAATCAAATGGTCATACAGATGCCGCTGTACTTTCATGACGTTCATACCGAGTTTTCCCTTCAAGGTCGGCTCAGTGAAAATGTCTGTATCGTAATGCTCATCCAGAATATTGTAAGTGATATGCTGGATGATGGCTGTTGCCTTTTCGTCATTGATAAGGGCAGCTGCTTTCAGAATGAACTCTTCCGGGTTGTCCTTGAACTGATCGAACACCGCTTTTTCAATGCCGACCAGAATCTGTACAATCGCCTTGCGGGTCAACTTGGTTTCAGCCACCAGCTTGCCAATCAGGTCATACTTGACGCTCTGGCTGGCGTGAATTTTGGTCTGTGGGTCATATTTATGCTGATCCGCTTTTGCGAAAGCAGAGCCATCTAACAGAGAATCCTTGGATTTGATCTCCGTCATTTCACCGGATTCTACTTTGAAGTAAATCTTCGATACGTTCAGATTGCGGTTGAGCGAGCGAATGGACTTTTGCACCAGTTCATCTGTGTCAAAATCCACCACATAAACCGATTTCGGGCTGATTTTGTTCCAAAGGGCCTTGAACTCCGGCATGGCCAGCTTGTCCGGATCGATTTTCAACTCCACATTGTTGGAACGTGCATTTTCAGGCAGCATGACCTTATCGCTGTAAACAGAATCCAACAAATCAATGACCGATGCTGCACAGTCTGCAACTTCTTCTGCCACCTGCACCGCATGGTTTGCATGGTCGGCATAGTACTTGTCCGTCAGCGCACCATGGCGGTCCACATAGCCATTCTGGATCAGATCAAAATAGATGGCAGCGGCGGTGTCTGCATCCACAATCTGTTCGTTGCCATTTGCGTCCGTAAGAACCTTGCCGACAAACAAGGCTGCATCCACCTTTCTGGGGCGGTTTGCAACTGCTTCGGCCAGTTCGCTTTGCAGGCCTTTGGCGAAGCTGTCATAACTTTCGCTGGCAATGACAGTCAGGATATTGATGTTATGCACATCGTTGCCCAGAACATTCGCATCCATGCGTTCGCCGTTCTGGTTGACGCACAGACGCAGGCCGCGGCCAACCTCCTGCCGTTTGCGGACTTCACTGCTGCTCTGTTTCAGGGTGCAGATCTGGAACACGTTCGGGTTATCCCACCCTTCCCGGAGGGCAGAGTGTGAGAAGATAAAGCGCACGGGGGAACGCTTGGGGTCCCGGTCAAGAAGAAGCTCCTTGTTTTTCATAATCAGGTCATAGGCACTGATGTCATTGGAGGTTTTCTCCCGCTTGTCATCGCCTGCAACCTGATTGACAAAATGGCCCTTCTTGTCCACCGAAAAATAACCCGCATGGGTATCGTGTGCAGAAATTGCTTTCAGGTAGCGGATGTAATCATCCTCGCCCAGCGAAAGCTGCATCTGGCCGACAATATCCTCGTACTCCTGCTCAAACATCTCTGCATAAATACCGTTGTAAGGCTGGCCTGCGGCATCGTAGCACTTGTACTTGTCCACCTCGTCAATAAAGAACAGGCTCAGCACTTTAATGCCCTTGTGGAACAGTTGACGTTCCCGCTCAAGATGCGAAAGGATCGTTTCCCGAATCTGAATGCGGCGCAGCTGGTCCTCGTCTACCTTGCCGACCACATCTCCGGCAAACAATCGGACACCATTCAGAAATTCAATGTGGTTGTCCCGGCCATCAATCTCTTTCACCACATAGCCATCCTTGTATTCGTCCAGATTGCCGGAATAGTCATAGAGGTTGAATTTCAGCCCAACGGTGCGCGTTACCTTGCGCAGGCCGGATTTTCCCTTGCAGTCGAACTGGATCGTTGCCGTAGGGTCTGCCTTGGAAAGATTGATGCTTTCCAGATAGACGAATCCATCCGTAGCGGTACTGCCGGATTCCGTAATGCCTTTGACCACGATTTTCTTGACCAGACGCTTATTATAGGCTTCCATTGCATCCAGCCGGTAGACCATGTTGTAGATGCTGTCTGCACGGTGGGTAGCCGAGTAGCGCAGGGTGATCATCGGGTTGAACTCTTTCATCCGCTCTTTGGTTTGCTTGCCCTCCACCGACTGCGGTTCATCAATAATCAGGATCGGGTTTGTCTTTGCAATAATGTCAATGGGACGACGGGAACGGAACTCGTCCAGCTTCATATAAATACGGCGGGCATCTTTGCCTTTGGCATTGAACGCCTGCGAATTGATGATCATGACATTGATGGAACTATCCGAGGCAAAGCGGTCAATTTCCGTCAACTGTGCGGAGTTGTAGATAAAGAAGCGAATCTTCTTGCCGTACTCTTCTGCAAAGTGATCCTGTGTGACCTCAAACGATTTATACACGCCCTCACGGATGGCAACACTGGGCACGACCACGATAAACTTACTCCAGCCGTAATGCTTGTTCAGCTCATACATGGTCTTGATATAGGTGTAGGTTTTGCCGACACCTGTTTCCATCTCAATGGTAAGGTTATAGTGTCCCTCCAACTGCTTGGATGGTTCAATCTGATTGGTGCGCTGGATTTTTTGCAGGTGCTCCAGAATAATACTGTCGTTCAGCTCTGGTACAATATGTTCATTGCGCCAGCCTGTGAAGCTTGTTTCCATATCAGTCTGGTAAATGCCGCTGCCGTTGTCGATGCGGTAATTTGTGGTCAGGTAGGGCTGACCCGCAAAGACGTCCACCACGGCTTTTGCGGCATCTGCCTGAAATTTCTGGTGTTTGAATTGAAGTTTCATCTGCTGTTCTCCCTCAAATCACCTTGACATCGGTATCCTGTGCATACAGCTTGAAAATCTCAAACACATTGATCTTCTCCGGGCTGCTGGCAAAGGAAGAATCCCGGAACACTGCACGGCGCGGCTTGCGCTTGGCAATTTCCTTGATAACATTTTCCGGCACATTGCTGTCAAAGCAGGCAATCAGGGCATCGGGAACATTCAGCGCAGCATCGCCGGGTGCGTAGGTGTGGACGGTACAGTTGCCGATTTTCTCAGACCGATACGGCATGGACAGCGGCAGACCCCAATCCAGCAGACAGCCAAACAGCAAATCAAGGTCGGTGCGGTCCTCCTTGATGTTGCTTTCCAAATCTTCAAGATTGGTCTGGGAGTATTCTTCGGCAGAATAATAGACGTCCTTCATATTGGTATCGTCCAGCTTGAAAACACGGAAGCCCACATCGGGATTCTTGCTGATATCCACCATTTCAATCGGCGGCTTTCCATCTCCCGCGTCAATCGTTTTTACAATTTTAGCAGTGGTATCATCGCCCGGCTTAGAGCCATCCATGCGGTTCAGAGGAACGCACTTCCAGCAATTGTTTTCTTCATCCACTTTTTGTCCGGCACGGCGAATGCGTTCTTTTGAAAGTTCTGTAATAAAATGCGGCTTATGAATCTCATCCAGCACCGAAATAGCATTATCTGCCACTCTCTTTGCATTTGCTGAACTGCTAGAAAGCATCTTATCAATATCTTCAGCCAGCTGAACAAGAATAAATTTATTGTTATTTCCACTAAACAAATTTGCGTTCATCACAGCATCTGCCGTTGTTCCAGAACCGCTAAAAAAATCCAAAACAATATCGTCTTTTCCCAAGCAGAAGCTCAGAAGAAATTCTATCAGTTTTACTGGTTTTGGATTAGAAAACACATCTTTTTTAAAATATTCATAAACATCACTCGCTCCGGTGCTTGTAGTTCCTTTAGTAGAAACAACTGGAGCCGTAGTAAAAATGCTGCGCGGCGTTTTTCCCTCAGGGATTCTCTGCTTGAACTGCACAGACCATTTTCCATTAGCGTTTACGAAACGAACGTCCCCTATTTTCAAGTCTGCTTCAAACCTAGCTTTAGAACGAAGCCAGCTGATAGGATTCCCATCGTCATCGTATTCCAAAGTCGTTCCATCCGGGCATGTAATAGGATAATACTGCTTTCCCGCCTTACGTTTGAATGTGTCCCAATAAAACCTACCAATGGAATCTTCTTCTTTATAACGCTTTATATATTCATCGGAATAACGCTCATAAAATTCAGCAAGCAGTTCTTTGTTGCTTGCATAAACCAGAATATACTCATGCTCAATTGCAATGTGCTTAGAATCGTTTCCGCCGCCCTTTTTATTTTGCCAGATAAGCTGTGCAACAAAATTGGAATTTCCAAAAATTTCGTCACACATATTTTTGAGATTGCGCACTTCAGAATCATCTATGGAAATAAAAATAGCGCCATCATTTGTCAAAAAATCTCGTGCCATCAGCAATCGTGAGTACATCATACTACACCAATCCGAATGAAATTTTCCATTCGTATCGTTATTTTTGAACAAGCGATTGTCTTCCTCGTCATACATTCCCATCTGACGATTTTCCTCGTTCTGAGAGCGCATAAAATTGTCTGCATAAATAAAGTCATTACCTGTATTGTAGGGTGGGTCAATATAGATCATTTTCACTTTATGCAAATAGCTTGTTCGTAGAAGCTTCAAAACTTCCAGATTGTCACCCTCAATATAGAGATTCTCGGTATCATCCCAGTTCTTGCTTTCTTCCGGGCAGGGGCGCAGAGTCTTGCGGATGGGCTTGTTGGCTTCCACAATGGATGCCTTTTTGCCCACCCATGTAAACTCGTATGCTTCATCTCCGTCTACAACGTCCGGCGAGAGCATCTGCTTCAGCAGTTCAAAGTTGATACCACGCTTGTAAACCTTGTGGTCGGAGGTGCTCTTTTCCTCATCCAGCATTTCTGTGATGCAGTTGGGGAAGAGCGCGGCGATTTTATCAATGTTCTGGGCTGTCAGGTTGGGGGTCTGAAGGGGAAGTTTGTTATTCATTCGGAATATCCTCCGTACTTTCTGTTCTATATGTAATGGAGTTGCGACTAACTATATTGCTTTTGTACCAAATATATCGGGTGGTTTCCTTTTCAGCCCCGAATATTATGATTTTTCCAGCGGTCAACCTCCTTAGTGAACTTTTGCATTTCACAAGAGATGAAATATACTTATCACTAATAATTTCCAGCGTAATACTAATATCAAACGATGGACTTCTAAAAATCTCGCCAAAATCCTGTTTTTCTTTATGAGACATAATAAATGCTATTTGAAAGCGGCTTACTTCAAGACCCGTAATGGTTCTTGAATAGCAATCATCGATTGCGTGGAACTCAAACACAGAATTTTCTGTATACACTTCCGTTTTGACTACACGAATAGCCGCAGGCACACTATTTTGTCTGGTCAGCTCGATAACACACTCAATGGAAGAATAGTCTAGTGGAGTTTTTGTATTAACAGACGTCGCAAGGAGACACTCTGGATGCAAGTTAAAACTGCAAATTGTTTTATCCAAATGGTAAAATAAAATGCGTTCCAAAAATACGGCACTTGAATTTTCTGCTATAAAAGCATCTTCTTGCTGGTGCTGCAAAGATTGGTTTTGTGTCCATGAGACCCAGCCAAGAAACATTGTACCAATAAATGACAATACACCACCCACATAACTAAGGGAATCTTCTGGCTGCCATTGAACATGAAACCATTCATTCCATGCTGGAATTTTGAAGAGTTTGTTTATCGTAACAGGAATGATGCAAAAACAAAAAATTCCAGCTAAAATCAATGCCCCCAATATTTTCAATATAGAAGGCAAACGCTTATATCTTTTGGGGTTGTCCTTAAAAAGCAATGTTTTACTCTCCTATGATTAAAAGTTCTTTAAAAAGATTCTTAATCTTCTCAGTTCTGCATTCATCTCCACCTGACGATTGAACTGTTTCTCTTTCCGAATCTTATTTTCCAATGCCGCAATCTGCTTTTGCAGTTTTTCACGTTCCGCAGAGCGTTGGATGTTCTCCGCAATGCTGTATGCGGCACTCCATCTCTCACCCTGCAATCGGGCAATCTGACGCACCAGTCCATCGTAAACTGCCTCTAAGCTCAGGCCGCTTATCGCAAGGGACAATTCTGTTTCTGGCATCCAGTCTGTATGCAGATAGCGGCTTACCTTGGCACTGCTGTTCGCAGATGTATCTTTACAGCCGATCCAAGCCTGCACCTTATTCTCATAAGAAAGAACAAACAGAATGTGATAGGGGATTTCACTGTCGATTTGGCGCAGAACCGCTTCATCCAGTTTTGGTCCGGTCAGACACAGCTCGAAAATCTCGATCTCTGTCACCCGCTCTCCGGCAGTGAGATTCAAGGTGGACACTGCCAGCTTGTTGCGCCAGTAGATACAGCGCAGCTGGTCTGCAAACAATCGCTTGACTGCCGCTGGAACGGCAGCGTTTTCATAGAACTTCTGTTTCGGAATCCGTTTGTTAAACTCCGTGGAGGATGGAAAGCCCAGCATTGATCTCACCTCTTATTGTACCACAAGGAAGCAAATCAGTTCAAAGTCATCCAGCCCGGAAATCGAAGAAAGCAGGGCCGTCGTACCGCCCATCTTGAACAGACTGTCAATGTCGCTCTCTTCCTTTGCATCCAAAATGGAATTGATGGCCTCGCTCAGCAATTCAGAATAGGCAGACATATTCTTTCCATCGTCCGTGGCCTGATTGAACTGTTGGCAAAGGCTCTGGTCGGGTTCGGTTTTGCCTTTGCAGAGCAACCGCAGACGATCCAGCAGCTCTTTCGGAGAAAGATAATCGCAGACAGTCGAGCCATCCTGCCCAATATAAACCATGTAGAATGGATGCAGACGGTTTTGCTGATCCACATTGATCTCATTGTTGATGTTTTTCAGAACAAAGATCACACCCGGAGGTGCATCGGGCGTAGATGCAACAATTGCGTGCATCCCAAGCGGCGTATGCTCCACATCATCGTGTTTCTTCATATAGTCCAGCAAGTCCAGCCGGAACTCGTTCAATCCCAAGTCCATAATGGAAATGCCGCCCGACATTTCTTCCAGATCGACCACCTCGTTTTTCAGCCGTTTGAGCAGGTTAATGCTCATCAGACGGCGGATTCCCTCTTCACGGCCTGCCTGCGTCAGTCCCTTTCCATGCTGGCTGGGGTCGATGTATTTGGAGATCCGAGAGGACAGAATAAAGCTGGTTGGTGTGTAAATGTGCAGCGTCAGCGAATCCAGTACACTATAAATCTGTTGGTAGTTGATTGCATTATCAAGGCTTGTCAGGCATGGCTGCACAGAGATTGGCTTCAACCGTTCCGGGAAAGTACCAACATCAGAAATATTATAGTATTTTTCGATATGTCGGCGAGAACGTGCAATCGTCACACTGTCCAGCACCTCAAAGAAATCGAAGTCCAGTGCCGCAAGCAGCGCATTTGTGGTACGCTCTGTGACAGGAAGCTTGCTCCATGTATTGAAAGCCTTTTGCGCCTGCCGGAAAATTTCATCAATCGGAGACGAAGTATTCAGCTTTTCATTGATTTTTCCGGCATCTCCCTCATAGGCAAGCGCAAGCTGGTTTTTCAAATCCACAAAACGATTATTTACGGGTGTTGCCGAAAGCATCAGCACCTTGGTGCGCACCCCAGAACGAATCACGCGATTCATCAATTTTGTGTAGCGGTTTTCTTTCTCATCAGTAGAGGTATTACTGCCATTGCGGAAATTGTGGCTTTCGTCAATCACAACAAGGTCAAAGTTCCCCCAGTTAAGTGCAGCAAGGTCAATACCGTTAGAGGTTCCGCCGGAACGGCTCAAATCTGTATGGTACAACACATCGTAACGGAAACGGTCTTCTACCAGTGGATTGTTGACGTAGTTGCCTTTATAGATGTTCCAGTTTGCGGCCAACTTTTTGGGACAGAGTACCAAAACGGATTTGTTGCGATTTTCATAGTACTTGATTACAGCCAGTGCAGTGAACGTCTTGCCAAGGCCCACGCTGTCTGCAAGAATGCAGCCGTTATACTGTTCCAGCTTGTGGATAATGGCCAACGCTGCATCTCGCTGAAAATCATAGAGCATATTCCAGATTTTACTCTGCTTGAAGCCCGTAGCTTCATTTGGGAGATTATCTTCTGACACATCCTCCAAAAATTCACTGAAAATATTGTAGAGGGTGAAGAAATAGATAAAGTCCGGGCTGTTTTCTCGATAAGCTGTGCTGATGCTTTGCAATACAATGTCTGTAACATCCTGAAGTCGGGAAGAATCATTCCAGATTTCATCGAACAGCGACAAAAAGTAACGGCCGTTTTCAAAGGCTTCGGTTCGCTGAACAGGGTAGTATGCGTTGTTTCCGCGTTCACAACCAAGGTCGACCGTTGTAAACCCACTGATTGGCATATAGGAACTTTCACCAACCGTCATGAAACCGGGCATTTGCTCTCCACTGACATTGGAACGAAATTTTACTTTCCGTCGCACCCAGTCGGCACATTCTTTCGCCAGTGCTTTTTGAGTGAGTTCATTCCGCAAGCGAACCTCAAATTCTGTGCCGTAAAGGCTCTTTTCGCGGGTCAATTTCGGAATATAGAACTCTCGCCGCTCTGTTGGCGTGTTTTCCTGCACAAAGGTCGGTGAAGTAAAAATAAAGCGAAGTTCCGCGATTTCTTCCAACTGTTTCTTTAATTCCTGATACGCATAAATGGAAAAACAGGCCGCAGCAATGGACACGCGGCTCCCTTTCTGCATAGTATCCTGTAAATCTTCCCGAACAGTATGGTTGATATTATCCAGAATTTTCATAGAAGAGTCCCCGCAATCGACTGACTAAAGCGAAAATTAACTTTCAACGACAAGATACAATAACTCATTTTAATGATACTCTAATCAGGTTGGAAAATCAATCGTTGCTCAGGCAGGAAAAGCTCAGCAGGCACGAAACAGATAAAAAGTTTTGAATTTGGCCTTCAAATAAGGTATAATGAATTTACAAACGCTAAAGATTAAGAAGCGAGCAGGTGATACCATGCCTTTCCCCCTCGACCATTACATTGAAGCCTCCCATGAAGCCTCCCATGTGGATTACAAGGAACGCCTTGAAGAGAAAAAGCCGCGCAGCTGGCTGAAATCCGTGTCGGCATTTGCCAATACCGAGGGCGGACACCTGATTTTTGGCGTAAAGAATGAGCCGCGCGAGGTCGTAGGATTGGAAAATCCGCAGGCTGTGGTAAGCAGATTGACGGAACTTATCAAAGTCCGCATTGACCCTACACCACGCTATCGGGTGCGGGAGGTCGAAATAGAGGGCAAGTCCTGCGTTGATTTGGAAGTACAGGACGGCCCGGCGTATCCATATTATTATGCCTTTGACGGTTCCCATACGGCCTATGTGCGGCATGGCGACCAGTCCGAAGAAGCCACTTCACGGGAACTGAACGAGCTGATCCTACAAGGTATGAACCAGACCTTTGATGCCCTGCCCAGTTCTTATCGAGTGGGTGATGTCAGTTTTACACTGCTGGCCGCGACATTTAAGAATCTGAAAAAAGAGGATTTCGACCTCGAAAAAGACTTGCCATCCGCAGGATTGGTAACAGATGATGGACAAATCACGAATGGCGGCTTGCTGCTTTGCGATCAGGGCGTTCTGAAACAATCCCGTATTTTCTGCACCCGCTGGAAAGGCAACTACAAAGGCAGCATTGAAGAAGATGCTCTGGATGACAAGGAATTTCAAGGTGCAAGTCTGATCACGCTGCTGCAAAATGCGGAAGATTTTGTTCGCAACAACAGCAAAAACCCGTGGAGCATCCGTGGTATGACCCGCGAAGAACGCAGTGATTACCCGTATAAGGCCGTTCGTGAGGTGCTGGTCAATGCGCTGATCCATCGGAATTATCAGATTCTTGGTTCGGAGATTCATGTAGAAGTGTTCGATGATCGGCTGGAAATCACTTCGCCGGGCGGCATGATGAATGGCCGCAGGGTGCAGGACATGGATATCCGGCACATTCCGTCTATGCGGCGCAATCAGGTTATTTCAGACGTGTTCTCACGACTTGGCTTTATGGAGCGTCGTGGCAGCGGCATTGACCGCATCCTGAACTCTTATGTGGAAGTAGCCCAGAAGCCGACCTTCTACTCGGATTCGGATTTCTTTATCGTTACGCTGCCGAATAGAAGTGTAGCGACTCCGGCACAGATCAGTATGGAAAGTGTGGCAAGCGATAGTGAAAAAGTATCGACTTCTGAGAAAAAAGTATCGACCTCACCACTTGATGTATCGACTTCCAAGGAAAAAGTATCGACTTTGATGCAGGCAGAAGCTAAACGAGATAAAGAAATTGCGGATTTCAGTAAAATGGTTGATACACTCCCACTAGCTAATAGCACAAAAGTGAAAATTACAAAATTGTTCAAAAAATATGGCTACCGATATACATTCAACACAAATAATGTTGAAAATGTATTTGAAGTAAAAGAGGCAAGGGCACGTGTGGTAGTTCGTCAAATGAGAGAGTACGGATTTGTAAAAAAAGAACAATTTGGTGTTTACAGGTTTGTGAAAGAATAGAAAAGTTCGCTTTTATGGTTTTTTATGGTCTAGTTAATATAATTTGAATTATCATAATCGAAATTATATTAACCGCCTGCGCAGAAATGCCCACTCCCCTGAGAACTCCTCAGACGAGTGGGCATTCTTCTTTCCCTGTATCAAATTTACCTTTGTGGTCACTCAAACCGCCATCAGGTCATGGATCAAAAATCATCATTTGTCATTTGTCCCAGAGTAAGTGCACGGTTTCTGCACTGTTTTTGCACGGTTTCAAGGGATGCAATGGGCACTCTGACTTGCAAAATACGACAAAGGGTGCAGAAATTACTGGGCAGAAAATCACGATGCTTTGCACCAAAATAGCGCAAACTCGAAAGTTTCAAAATCAGAGTGCTCAGCCCGAGGGGCTCTTTTAATCAGAGGGCTAGGGATTCGAGTTTCCTCGAGCGCACCAAAATCCAACGAAGAATCGCAAGATTCCTCGTGGAATTTTCCTTTTTCTGGATGCTTGCACACCTTTGCACACTTTTTGCACACCGGCGGGAAAGCCGTGTTTTTCCTTGCATTGTCTGCCTTACTGGAGTTTTCACTCTCCAGAACGGCCCGGTGGGCGGGCATTCTTTTGCTCCTTGTCGGTGCGCTGCACGGCGGCACTATAAAAGGCCGCCTGCAGCACTCGTCTTTGATTCGGTCTTATTTACACCACTTGGCAAATTCTTCATCCGTGCACTTGACGTAGTGGCTGCCCTCCACATGGTGGCTGGTGCCCTTGGAATAGTCGATGCCGGAAGTGGCATAGTCATAAGTCTCAGCCACGCGGCGCTTTTCGACCACCGGGTTCGGCAGCGGAATGGCCGACAGCAGGCTCCGGGTGTAGGGGTGGATGGGGTGCTCGAAGATCTCCTCGGTGGTGCCGGTCTCCAGCAGATGCCCCAGATGCAGCACACCGATGCGGTCGGAGATGTACTTGACCATGGACAGGTCGTGGGCGATGAACAGATAGGCCGTGCCGGTCTCCTGCTGGATATCCTTCATCAGGTTGACTACCTGTGCCTGAATGGACACATCCAGCGCCGAGATACACTCGTCCGCAATAATGAGCTTGGGGTTCATGATGAGGGCGCGGGCAATGCCCACGCGCTGACGCTGACCGCCGGAGAACTGGTGGGGATAGCGCTCGGCGTGCTCCGGGGCAAGGCCGACCTTGGCAAGGATCTTTTCCACCTTTTCGCGGCGCTCTGCCTGCGTTTTGCACAGATGGTGGATATCCAGACCCTCGCCGATGATGTCCTCCACCTTTTTGCGGGGGTTCAGGGATGCCATGGGGTCCTGAAAGATCATCTGCATCTGGGTGCGCAGGGTATTGTTCTGTGCATGGGTCAGACGGCCACTGATATCCTGCCCGTCAAAGGTGATCTTGCCCGCAGTGGGGTCGTACAGGCGGATGATGCTGCGGCCGATGGTGGATTTGCCCGAGCCGGACTCGCCCACCAGACCGTAGGTCTCGCCGGGGTAGATCTCAAAACTGACATCGTCCACCGCCTTGACCGTGAAATTCTTATTGACGCGGAAATACTGCTTCAGCCCTTCGACCTTCAGCAGCGGGGTCGTGCTCTGTGCTGCCATTTATTCCGCCTCCTCGATCTTTTTTGCTTCTGCTTTCATGCGGGCAATGCGCTCCTTGAGCTCCGGCGGCATCTCCACCTTGGGGGCCCGGGGGTCCAGCAGCCATGTTGCCGCATAGTGGGTATCGCTGATCTTGAACATGGGCGGGTCGATCTCGTCGTCGATGTTCAGTGCAAAGCGGTTGCGGGGTGCAAAGGCATCGCCGGGCTTCTCGTGCAGCAGGTTCGGCGGCGAGCCGGGAATGGTATACAGACGGTCGTCGGCGGTGTCAAGGTCGGGCATGGCCGACAGCAGGCCCCATGTATAAGGGTGCTTGGGGTCGTAGAAGATCTCGTCGATGGTGCCGGTCTCCACGATCTTGCCGGCGTACATCACGTCCACATAGTCTGCCACCTTTGCCACAACGCCAAGGTCGTGGGTAATGTAGATGACCGAGATGCCGCGCTCCTTTTGGATGCGGCGGATCAGCTCCAGAATTTTGGCCTGAATGGTCACATCCAGCGCGGTGGTGGGCTCGTCACAGATGAGCAGGTCGGGGTCGCAGGAGAGCGCAATGGCAATGACCACGCGCTGGCGCATACCGCCGGACAGCTGGTGCGGGTAGTTTTTCATCCGCTTTTCCGCATCGGTGATACCCACCTCTTCCAGCAGTTCCAGCGCCTTTTTGTAGGCTTCCGCCTTGGGCATTTTGAAGTGCCAGAGCATGCCCTCCATGATCTGCTTGCCGATGGTCATGGTGGGGTCAAGGCTGGTCATGGGGTCCTGAAACACCATGGCGATGCGCTTGCCGTTGATGTGGCGGCGGATCCACTTTTTGTCCTTCTGCAGCAGGTCCACCGTCTCGGGAGAGCCGTCTGCATGGTGGTAGCTGAACTGGATGGAGCCGCTGTTCACGGTGGCGTTCTTGGCCAGAATGCCCATGGCGGCTTTCATGGTGACGGACTTGCCGGAACCGGACTCGCCCACCAGCGCGACCGTCTCGCCCTTGTACAGGTCGATGTTCACACCGCGGATGGCGTGCACCGGGCCTGCGGTGGTCTTAAAGGTGATATCAAGGTCTCGCACCGACAAGACCTGTTCTTTTTTTGCTTCAGGCATGGGGTGTTCCTCCTTACATACTCTTCATCTTGGGGTCCAGCGCCTCGCGCAGACCATCCGCCACGAGGTTGAAGCTGAGCATCAGCAGGCTCATGACCACAATGGGCGGGATAATCTGATAGGGGTGGGTGGTAAAGCTGTTGTACAGCTCGCTGATCAGAGAACCCAGCGAACACTGCGGCACCGGGATGCCCAGACCCACGAAGGAGAGGAACGCCTCGGTGAAGATAGCAGTCGGGATGCTGAACATGACCTGCGTGATGATGGGTCCGATGATGTTGGGCAGCACTTCCTTAAAGATAATGAAGAAGCTGCCGGCACCCAGAGTGCGGGAAGCCAGAACGAATTCCTGGTCCTTCAGCTTGAGCATCTCGGCGCGGGCGATGCGGCTCATGCCCACCCACTCGGTCAGCATCAGAGCGAAGATGATGGTGATCATGCCGGGCTGCAGCACCAGCAGCAGCAGCGTGACGATGACCAGCCGGGGGATGCCGTTGGCTACTTCCAGAAAGCGCTGCATCACCATATCCACTCTGCCGCCGAAGTAGCCGGAGATCAGGCCGTAGCTCATGCCGATGACCATATCAATGATCGCCGCTGCCACCGCAATGATCAGGGAGACCCGGGCACCTTCCCATGTACGGGTCCAGATATCGCGGCCATACAGATCGCTGCCGAACCAGTAGTAGACGTCCAGCTTGTCTTTTTCCTGATAGGCGTTGGTCACCTTGGTGCCGGTGGTGGTGCTCATCTTCTCGCTGCCGTCCAGAATGCCGAACTGCTCAATGCCCGGCACGCGGGGCGCAAAGTTTTTCTGGCTCAGATCCTGCCCGGAGTAGGTGTAGCTGTTCATGCCCGGACCCAAAACGGCCAGCAGCACGATGATCACGATGAGGACAAGCCCCAGCACGGCACTCTTCTTATTGAAAAAGCGGATGAGCGCTTCCTTCCAGAAGTTCTGCGCCGCAAAGTTGGTATCCACGCTGATCTCGTCCTCGTTGTGCTTGAGGGCAAAATCCTTTTCCGCAAAGGTGTGCTCCGTGTACATTGCATCCACGGCGCTGACAATGGCATCGGCGGTGGATTCGCCGCCCAGCCGGATCGCTTTTTCTGCCATTTAGTCGTCCCCCTTTGCCAAACGAATGCGCGGGTCGATGATGCCGTACAGCAGGTCAACGACCAGCATGATGCCAATGTACATGGCGCTGTAAATAAAGCTCAGACCAATGACCACGTTGTAATCGTTGGACTGGATGGCCGTCACCAGCAGGCTGCCCACGCCGGGGATGGCAAAGATCTTTTCCACCACCAGCGAGCCGGTCATCAGATCCACGATCAGCGGTGCCAGCACCGTGATGATGGGAATCAGGGCGTTGCGCAGCGCGTGGCGGAAGATCAGCGCCGGGCCGGAAATGCCCTTGCTCTCGGCCAGCAGCATATAATCCGAATCCAGCACCTCGATCATCTCACTGCGGGTAAAGCGGGCAATGGACGCCATGGTGAACATGGAAAGCGAGATACTGGGCAGCACGCTGGAGCCAAAGATGTCCTTGGCGGAAAACAGCATGGGGAACCAGCGGAACTTAAAGCCAAAGGTGTAGCTCAGCGCCAGCGCGAACACATAGGACGGCACCGATACGCCGATGACCGAGATGATGGTGGCGATGGAGTCCACCACGGTATCCCGCTTCAAAGCGGCAAGAATGCCCAGCACCAGACCTGCGATGGCACCCAGCGTGACCGCCATGCCGCCCACCTGAATGGAGATGGGCAGACGGGACTGGATGAGCTGGGAGATGGGCGTATTTTTGGAGATATTGTAGCTGACACCCAGATCGCCCCGGAGCATATTGCCCACATAGCGGAAGAACTGGATATAGATGGGCTGGTCAAGGCCGTACTTTGCATACAGGGCTGCCCGCATATCGGGCGTCAGCTTTTCATCATTGAAGGGCGAACCGGGCATCAGCTGCATCAGGATGAACAGCACCAGCAGAATTGCCAGCAGCGTGAACAGCGAGGTCAGGATTCGCTTGAGCGTATATTTTTTCACGTCGGGTGGACCCCCTTTTTCCTTCCGGGATCTCGCGGTCAGTCGTTTGTCTGCCGCGGACAGGCACAATGCCAAAAAGGCGCACAGTGGCTCTTTGCGGGCCACTGTGCGGCCTTGTTCAGTGTGCTTTCAGTTTTACTCGCTCTTAGCAGCGTTCTTATACACGCGGTTCAGTGCCACGGGGTGGAACGCTACGCCGGTAACGGCAGAGGAGACCATCTCGGCATTGCACTGACCGTACAGGGGGAAGATGACCGCCTGCTCCAGAACGATCTGCTCTGCCTCGTACAGGGCAGCCCAGCGGCCCTCGGGGTCAGTGCACAGGTCACCGGTGGTGCACTCGTCAATGATGGCATCGTAGTCGGCATCGCTCCACAGACCGTAGTTGTTGGAGTTGCCGGTCACCCACATGCCCAGATAGGTCATGGGGTCGGCGTAGTCGGGGCCCCAGCGGGTCAGGCCGATCTCAAAGTTGCCGTCCTGCATATCCTGCACGCGCTGCTTCTTGGGTTCCACGGTCAGGTTCAGGGTAAAGCCTGCCAGCGTGGTCTCCAGCTGCTCCTTGACGACCTGTGCCACCTTCTGGGGTGCATCGTCGGCATCCACCACCATGTTGAAGGTAAAGGAGTCCTTGCCCAGCTCGCTCTTGGCCTGCTCGTAGTACTCCTTGGCCTTGTCGGCATCATAAGCGCAGAACTCTGCAAACTTGGTCTGGTCGGCGCTGAAATCGCTGCCGTCGGGGCCGGTGGCAAACTGCGGCGGAACGACGGTGTAGCAGGGTGCAGAGCCGTCCTTCAGCACGTCTCCGGTAATGGCGTCACGATCCAGTGCAAAGGTGATGGCCTTGCGCAGGTTCTCGTTGGCCAGCTCCGGCACACCGCCGATGTTGGGGCTGATGTACCACAGGTAACCGGCACCCACGCTGATGAATTCGGGGTCATCCTTGACCTGATCTACCTGCTCGCCGTTCAGCAGAGTCATGTCCAGAGCACCGGTCTGGTAGCTCATCAGTGCCTGCTGGCTGTCCTTGATGACCTGATAGGCCAGACCGTCCAGAGCGATCTTGCCGGCATCGTAGTAATCGGGGTTCTTTTCCAGCGTAAAGGCGGTTGCGGCAGGCTGGTAGTCGGTCAGCTTGAACGCACCGTTGGACAGCACCGTGTCGGGGCTGGTGCCGAAGGTGTCCTTGCAGGTGTTGTAGAACGCCTCGCTGACCGGATAGAAGGTGGGGAAGTACATCAGGCTCAGGAAATAGCTGACGGGAACGTTCAGCTGGACTTCCAGCGTCTTGTCGTCCACAGCAGTCACGCCCAGATCGGTGACGGGCTTCTCGCCTGCAATGATCTCGGCAGCGTTGACCACCTGACCGATATCCGACAGCATATAGGAATACTCGGAAGCGGTGGCGGGGTCCACGGCGCGCTGCCAGCCAAACACGAAGTCGGCAGCGGTAACGGCTTCGCCGTTGGACCACTTGGCATCCCGCAGGTGGAAGGTGTAGGTCTTGCCGTCCTCGCTGATGTCGTAGGTCTCTGCAATGGCGGGAACTGCTGCGCCGTCTGCATCCATCTGCATCAGACCGTCGGTGTAGTCTGCGATGACCTCAAAGGAGGTGCCGTCGGTGGCTACCTGCGGGTCCAGCGACTGAACCTCGGTCTCCAGCATGATATTCAGGGTGCCGCCCTGTGCAGTGCCAGCTGCAGAGGAGGCAGTGCCGGAGGCGGAGGAAGCCGCCACCGAGCTGGAAGAGCCGCCGCAGGCCGTCAGAGCCAGCGCTGCGGAGGTGACACCGGCAGCTGCCAGAAAGCTGCGGCGCGAAATACGACGATCGAATCTCATAGATGATTCCCCTCTCTTTGCCGCTTTAGTTCTATAGTCCGCTAAAGCGTCACGTTCTAAAAATACACAAGGGATGTCCGTTCCTCCTTCCGGAACGATGCACTCCCTTGTGCTATGACGGCATTATACCGCTCCTTTCCGCAAAAGAAAAGGGGTTTTGAAAAATTTGTCCGTGCTGTACGTTCATTTCTGCGGTTTGTCTAACGCAGCGCCCAAAAAATCCCATGATTTTTGTACAATTTCAGCCCATGAGCATATTTCACTTTTAAACAATCATACTTGAACAATCGTGTTATTCCTTTTTTGTCTCTTGTTTTTGAGCCGCTCTGTTTATTTTATAAATCAATTCGTACATTTTTCTTTTTAATATAAAATGCAGACAAAGCTCGGGCTTTCATCTCACCACTGTCCTTGTGTAAAGGACAGTTACTGGAACAAAAAGAAGCCGCCGCACAGTGTTTTGTGCGGCGGCCTTAAAAGTCGAAATCGTATTGTTATAAAAAAGCGCTTACTTGCCCAGCATCTCGTGGGCAGTCTTGCAGATGGTGGCAGCGTCCAGACCGAACTTCTTCAGCAGGTCCCATGCGGGGCCGGAGCAGCCGAACACGTCCTGCACGCCCACGCGGCGCACGGGAGTGGGCAGCTTCTCGCTCAGCACGGCGCAGACGGCCTCGCCCAGACCGCCGA
>OGMB01000388.1_pt1 | contig 24777 bp, 17 predicted proteins | sample 1573001 | NCBI WGS metagenome assembly OGMB01 (sample SAMEA2581921, study PRJEB24529) | metagenome | biome: Human gut stool | place: China | collected 2011
CACCAGATGATCCCGGTACACCGGCAGATCCCGGCACACCGGCCGGTGGAATCCCGGACACCCCGCAGGTACTTGGTGCAAGACGCCGCAGAATGGTGACCATCGAGGATGAGACAGTTCCCTTGGCGGACAGAGCAGTCCTCGGAGCATCCAGACGACCGCAGACCAGCGATGACTCCGATGTCTGGAATCTGGGCTTTGCCTTTTCCCTGACGAGTCTGGGAGCATGGCTTGTTCTTAAGCGAAAAGAACATTAAACAGGAACGGAACGACAGCCGATCTTAGCTGTAAAAGTATAAAAGGATCAGAATCTTGAAAAATTTTTCAAATTCTGGTCCTTTTTTCCATTTGGCGCAGTCTTACTTATTAGGAGAGTAAAAAGAAGTAATAAAAACAGAAATACTGGTTTTGAGGGGAAACAGAAATGAAGTTAAAAAACGTAATACAGACCAAACTGGCAAAAACTCTGGTAGCGGCACTGATGATCGGCAGCATCTCCAACACCGGATTTACGGTACAGGCGGAAGAAGCAACGCAGAATGAGCAGAACGATGTTGTTGAAATGGCAAGTGCAAGCGGAAACGACAGCGTTGTTGCTGTAAAAGAGAAAACCTATCCCACCATCAAAACGGTGATTCTTGCTGGAGGCACCATGGCAAAATATGTGGGAGGACAGGTAGCCAGCCCCAACGTATGGCCCAATAATTACAAGCCGGCAAACGGAGATTTTTCATTGTTTGCAGGTCATAAGATGACTTTGGATGATGCTGAAACCTTTAAATATCTTTCTGTGGATAATACAGGGGTAGATGCCGAAGGAAAGTTAACCGGAAGTAACGGAGCAAGCTGGCAGTGCGTTGGATTCGTAGCATTAGATGTAAACAAATATTCTGACTGTAAGCCCGCAGATTTGTTACACTATGTTTATTACGGTGAAGACAGCGAAGGCACTTCCTATTATAAAGAAAACTGCGGAAAAACCCTTGAGGATGTAAAACAGTATGTGAATGACAACAACGGCGTCTTGTATGGTGAAAATGTAACGGAAAGTTTTATGAATCAGTTGCTCACCACCGGTCGGTCCTTCAGCGGAGTCACCATTGCCACGGTATGGTATGTGACCACACCCACAGAGACCTGGATCAATTATGACGGATACGATTACAGGATTCCCGGGGTATCCGCAGTAGATTATTATGAATATCCCACGGGAACGGTAACTTTTGAACAGAATGAGAACGGCGCAGTGTTCCATTATATTTCCGAAGGTATTACCATTACTACAACTCCGGAACTGGAACAGCATTGGGAAAGCGGCACCGGCAGGGTGACCTATGATGCAACGATCACCATTACGATCCACAGCAATGCCCCGGACAAGGTAAGAATCAATCTGTCCGATGCCATCGGTTATCTGAACGGTACCGTGGCAGGAGGAAATGCGGCAGAGCCCGGAGATACCCTGTACTACAACATAAAGCTGGTAAATGAGAGCAATAAGGAGTATCAGTATGATCCTGCAAAGGCCACGATCGGTACGATCCCGGCGGCGCCTAAGGCAGGAGAGAAAGTAACGGTTCTGTCCAGTGGTTTTGAAGGTTATGAGATCGGTGAAGTGGGAGCGTTCTGTACATTGCCCCGCCGTATTTTAAATGCTCCGTTACGGGATCTCGGAATCACCGCAGGCAAGGTTACGGATGCGATTGTCGGAGAGGCTCTTTTGAAAAAAGGATATGGCAGCGAAGAAATGAAGCCGGAAGAGGTTACGCAGAGCTGCCTGGCACAGTATTACTTAGACTGGTTCAACAATACTTCCAGAGAAGAAGGAAATAAGGTCTACGGCTTTTCAGAACTTACGGCAGAGGAACTGGCAATCCTGACCAACGGAACCGCCGATACCACAGTAGCGGAGAGCTGTTCTGCAGTAGCAGATGCTTTATATTACACGACATATCATAATGTATATACTTTTGACGGTGAAGGTCTGTATGACCGGATGCTGAAAAACGGACAGGAAGGTTCCTATGCAGATACTCTGGTATCCGACCTGTTAAAGGACGGAGAAGTGAAGATCACCACTAACCTTAACGGTGTGTTGGCCAACAACGGCTATCAGATGACCAGATACGGCTTCGGAATGCAGTTTGAATTGTCCAGAGAGCCGGAGGTTACTCCGCCCGTGACTACCAGCCCGGAACCTACTCCCAGTGCTACTCCGGAGCCTACGCCGACAGGCACACCGGATACCACACCCACGACGCCGACCACTACTCCGACCGCACCCCCGGATACTCCGGACGATTCGGATGATTCCGATACCCCGGATACTCCCGGTACACCGTCTGAGCCGGCAACCCCGGTAACACCTCAGGTGCTTGGTGTAAGACGTCAGCGGGTTGTAAGCATTACCGATGATCCTACACCATTGGCGGACAGAGCAGTCCTGGGAGCTTCCAGAAGACCCAGGACCGGCGATGATTCCAATACATGGAATCTGGGCTTTGCCCTTTCCTTGACAGGGCTGGGAGCATGGCTTATTATTAAGAAGAAGCAATCATAACGAATAAACATATATTTACTATAAACAATCAAGGAAAGAAGAGGTAGAACAAATGAAAAAAAGATGGATGAGTCTTGTTCTGACAGTCATCATGGTGCTGAGCCTTGCAGGCTGCGGCAAGAGTACAGAATTATCCTCTGTAAGCCGTGATCCTGCCACGGATGACGGAACTGTCTGGTTCGATGAAGAGGCAGTGGCACTGGCGGGTTCTGTGAGAAAAGCCGGTATGAGTGAAGCTGAGCTGGCCCGTGCAGATGAACTTCGTGCCATGGCTATCGATGCGTTGGATATTGTAAACGCGAAGAGAGCAGAGAACGGCCTGGCAGCACTGAACTGGAGCAACGGTCTGGAGTCCTGCGCTATGGTAAGAGCACAGGAAGCAGCTTCCAAGTTCTCCCATACCAGACCCAACGGTAAGGACTGGTACACAGTGAACAGTGAACTGATGTGGGGCGAGAATCTGGCGAAGGGCTATGATTCCGCACAGAGTGTAGTAGATGCCTGGATGGCTTCTCCTACACACGCAGCGAATATCCTGGCAGGCGATTTTACCACCTGCAGCATTGCGGTCTATGAGACCAATGGCAAGTTGTATTTTGCCCAGGAGTTCGGCTATTAACAGGGTATTTCTTATCATGAGGGGATAGAGAGATAAATGACAGGAGAGAGTTGATATTCTTAACGGAATATTAACTCTCTTTTTGGGCTTCAAAAGATAGAAAATTTTCCTGAATCATGGTAAAATAAAATCGACATATAAAATTAAGTATCTCAGCAGAAGATCACCGTCCCAAAATGAAGGAAATGCATGGGATATCCGGGCGCTGCCGGATAAGTGGTCACTTCATAGAGTACAGGAAAATAAAGCATATAATAAAAATGCAGCGCAGAAATGAGGACATATGAGTACAAAAGCATCACAGAAGGGCACAAAGGGGCAGACACCCGGCATGACGACGATCCGGGAACGTCTGCAGAAGGCAATCAGCAGGCTGGTAGTGTTCTCAATTATTCCGTTGGTCATCCTTACCGTGATCCTGAATCTGTCCAGTACCATGAGAACACTGGAAGACGATATGCTGGTGGTGGCAGAGATTTCCGCAGACCGTATCAATGAGGAACTACGGGTGACAACGACGATCGTATCCGAACTCGGATGCAGTTACCAGCTGTCTTCTCCGGTATTTACCCAGGAGCAGAAGCAACAGTATATCAACCAACGCATGGAAGCTTATGGAATGGTCAGAGGCAAGCTGATCGGCTCCAACGGTATCTGTGCTTATGACGGAACCGATTATAGTGACCGTGATTATTTTAAGAGATCCATGCAGGGAGAGGTCGTGGTATCGGATCCCGTGATTGCAAAGACAGACGGTAAGCTCAGCGTTATCATTTCCGCACCCGTATATGCAGACGGAGATAAGAATGGTGATATTGTCGGCGTGGTATTCGTTGTGCCGGATCCGGAGTTCTTAAATGATATTGCTGCGGCAGTCTCTGTCAGTAAGAATTCCGAGTGCTATCTGTTGGGAGAAACAGGTATCACCATTGCTCACTGTGATTCTGCGATTGCCCAGGAGCAGAAGAGCAACATTGAACTGTCTCAGACGGACAGATCTTTGCGGGGAATTGCAAAGGTAGAGCAGAAGATGATGACCGGAGCAACCGGATATGGCACTTATATGAAAGGCGGAACCATCACAATACAGGCTTATGCACCAATAGAAGGAACCAATGGATGGAGTGTGGCAGTAAATGCACCACTGACAGATTTCCTTGGTTCTACCGTTGTATGTATTGTCATTGGTGTAGCAATAGGTGCTGCAGCTTTATGTTTCAGTGTGCGCAGGGCAAAAAAGATCGGTCAGGCGATCGGTGAACCGGTGGCGGAATGTACCGAAAGAATACGTCAGCTGGCGGAAGGCGATCTGCATACTCCGGCACCTGTGATCCGGACACAGGATGAGACACAGATCCTGGCAGAGGCTACCGCAGCACTATCCGGCAATCTGCAGAAGGTCATCGGCGATGCGGATTATCTGTTGGGAGAAATGTCGGAAGGAAACTTCGCACTGACTTCAGGGTGTGCAGAAGCCTATGTGGGAGACTTTCAGGGACTGTTGGAATCTATCCGTAAGCTGAACCATAAGCTCAGTGAGACACTTAATGAGATTAAGACGGCAGTGGGACAGGTATCTCTGGGGGCAAACCAGATGGCAGATGCTGCCCAGGGACTTGCGGAAGGTGCTACCGACCAGGCCGGTTCCGTAGAGGAACTGCAGGCTACCATCACGAATGTAACCGAGATCGTGGAGAAGAATGCCAAGGCACTGGGAGGTTCCTACCAGAAGGCAATGGAATATCAGCAGCAGGCAAAGGACAGTGGAGCGGAAATGAAGGGTCTGACGGATGCCATGCAGCGTATCAACGATACCTCCAGGCAGATCAGTGATATTATCGGTGAGATTGAGGATATCGCATCCCAGACGAATCTGTTGTCCCTGAATGCAGCCATTGAGGCAGCCAGAGCAGGAGAGGCCGGAAGAGGCTTTGCAGTGGTTGCGGATCAGATCCGTAAGCTGGCAGATGACAGTGCACAGTCTGCGGTACATACCAGAGAATTGATTGAGACTTCCCTGCAGGAGATTGAGCATGGCAACCAGATCACGGACAAGACAGCCGAAGCATTGCAGAAGGTCGTGGAAGGCATTGAGGATCTGGCCAACGAGTCCAAGAAAGCCATGGAAGAATCCAAGGCACAGGCAGATGCCATGATGCAGATTGAACAGGGCATTGAACAGATATCCACAGTAGTGCAGAACAACTCTGCGACCGCAGAAGAAACTTCTGCCACCAGTGAGGAATTGTCTGCGCAGGCCACCAACATGAACGAGCTGACCGCAGCATTCCAGTTAAGAGATTAAAATGTACGATGATTCGGTGTAATGAATTCTGAAGATATGACATACAATGCTTAATAGAAACAAGCATTGGAGGCAGCCGTGTTCGAAAAACAGAATATACAGGAAACCGTAAATGAACTGAAAAGTGACGCAGTGAAGGGCCTTACCGATGGTGAGGCCTTTCGTCGTTTACAGCAAAATGGCAGAAATGAAATGAAAGCTGCCAGAAAAAAGACGAAAATACAGCTTTTTCTTGAGCAGTTAAAGGACCCGCTGATCTACATATTATTGATCGCAGCTGTGGTATCCGTCTTTCTGGGGGAGCTCAGTGATGCCGTGATCATCGGCACTGTGGTAGTGGTCAATGCCCTGGTGGGCATGCTGCAGGAGGGAAAAGCCCGAAAGGCACTGGAAGCGTTGAAAAAGCTGACCAGTCCACAGACTATAGTGATCCGGGATGGAATACGCAGAGAGATTCCGGCGGCGGAGCTGGTGACAGGGGATCTGGTAGACCTGGAGGCAGGGGCACAGGTACCTGCGGATATACGGCTGACCAGAAGCTCCAATCTGCAGGTAGAGGAATCTGCCCTGACCGGAGAATCGGTACCTGTGGAAAAAGATGCGCTGTTTCTGGCAGACTGCAGACACGAGATTCCATTGGCTGAACGGGTCAATATGGTATATATGTCTACTGTGGTGACCCATGGCCACGGAGAAGGAATCGTGACAGCTACGGGCATGGCCACGGAGATCGGCAGGATCGCCTCCATGATCACAGATGCGGAAGAGGAAATGACACCGTTACAGAAACGTCTGGGGGATATGGGAAAGCTTCTGAGTATTTTATCGCTGGGAGTATGTGCGGCATTGTTTCTGCTGGCGGTATTTCAACACAGAAATATTCCGGAAATGCTGCTGGTGGCGATTTCCCTGGCGGTGGCTGCGGTGCCGGAAGGTCTGCCGGCAGTGGTGACGATCTGTCTGGCATTGTCAGTGACCAGAATGGTCAAAGTACATACGATCATCCGCAGACTGCCTTCCGTTGAGACTCTGGGAGCGGTCAGCGTGGTCTGCTCGGATAAGACCGGCACACTGACCCAGAACCGGCTCACGGTGGAAAAATGCTGGTGGTATGATGTGCTGGAGGATGCTGCCGGCAGCAATGGCAGGGGAGAATCCCGATGCGTACAGGAGATGCTCCGGGGAATACTGTTGTGCAATGATGCTTCCCTGCAGGGAGAGCAACGGATCGGAGATCCAACGGAACTGGCGCTCTTAGACTTCGGAGAGAAGATGGGGATGCATAGAGAACGTCTGGAGAAGCAGTACCCCCGCTATGATGAAAAGCCTTTCGATTCGGACCGGAAGATGATGACGACCTATCACAGAATCCCGAAAAACGGAGGGCATAAGGGAAGCATTGCCTATACGAAGGGGGCACCGGATGTGATCGTACAGCACTGCACCCATATTTTACAGGACGGAAGAAGTGTGCCAATGACAGCCGGACAGAGAAAAAGGATCAGTGAGGTTGTAGAACTCATGAATTCCCTGGCGCTTCGGACACTGGCGGCAGCACAGAGCGGAAACACTCCAGGGTGTGGGGAAGAAGGTATGACATTCCTGGGAATCGTGGGGATGCGTGATCCTGCCAGACCGGAGGCGGAGGAAGCGGTGGAGATTTTCCGCCGTGCAGGTGTATCTACAGTAATGATCACCGGGGATCATGTGGATACCGCCTATGCCATTGCCAGACAGTTGGGGATTGCAGGGCATCGCAGTCAGTGTATTACAGGGGAAGAACTGAATCATCTGGATGATGCTTCTTTTGCCAGGAGGATCAGGAATATCAGGGTTTATGCCAGAGTGACTCCGGCCCAGAAGGTACGGATCGTGAAGGGGCTGCAGCAGAATGGGGAGATCGTGGCCATGACAGGGGATGGTGTGAACGATGCTCCTTCTCTGAAAGCAGCAGATATCGGTGTAGCCATGGGAACCGGCGTGGATGTGGCTAAACAGGCGGCGGACATGATATTGACAGATGATAATTTTGCAACGATTGAAAAGGCAATCGAGGAAGGCAGAGGCGTCTATGAAAACATCCGCAAGTCGGTGATATTTTTACTGTCCTCCAATCTCGGGGAACTGATGACCATGTTCGCAGCAGTGGCTCTGGGGCTGGCTTCCCCTCTAAAATCCAGTCATATACTGTGGATCAATCTGATCACGGATTCCCTTCCGGCATTGGCACTGGGAGTGGATAAAAATGACGGAAAAAGCCTGATGCGCTGTCCTCCAAGAAAAGCAGCGGAGAGTCTGTTCGCCCGGGGCGGAATGGCCTGTACCTTACTCTATGGAGCGCTGATCACCGGTATCGGTCTGGCGGCATTTCTGGTATTGCCCTGTGGGATCATGGCAGGCAGGGGAGAACTGTCCTGGAATCTGTCTGACTGGGTGGAGGGACTTCGTGAATTACTGTCCCGGGAAAAAATACTTGCCCGATCCCAGACCTATGCTTTTACAGTGCTGGGAATGTGCCAGCTGTATCATGCAGTGGGAATGCGGGATATGCAGAAGTCCGTATTTGCCATGAGACCCTGGGATAATCCGCTGATGGTGTTGGCCTGTGTTATTGGATTTGCGCTGCAGTTTGCGGTAACGGAAGTACCGTTTCTCATCGGAGCGTTCGGAACCTCCCATCTGTCCGGACAGGAATGGCTGCTATTGAATGTACTGGCAGCATTTCCACTGCTGGCTCATGAGCTGGTAGTGATGTTACGGAAGTGAGTACGCTTATCCGGGCTTACCGACGATTCAGAACGATAATTCGCCCTATAACTTCAGGCAGATATTCTTGCGTATGCAAGCATCTGCCGAATACCCTGCCTGAAGCTACATGGCTCTGAATAGTCGTAATATTCAGAACCCCATTCGCAAAATCGCATCTCCGATGCTTTCCTTTTGCTCATGTGGTTACTTCGCCACATAAATATAGCCAGAGGATCTTACGAATGCAAGCATTCGACGTTCCTCCGGTTATATTTACGTGGCTCTGAATATTTACAAAAAGTTAACATTTTCCTTGTATGGAGTTTATAGTCAATAGTTACAATAAAATTGACAAATAACTTTCATGGGAGGGCAATGTGATGAAAATTATCAGAAAAACAGCGATTGTTATGCTTCTCTGCCTCTATTTTCTGACATATGGTGTATTGCCGCAGGTACAGGCCGCAGGTAAAGACGCTCCTGTGATCGTGGTAGCGCATCGGGCGGGGGCAAAAGTAGCTCCGGAGAACACGGTGGCGGCCCTGGAACAGGCCATCCGGGATGGAGCGCCTATTGCAGAGATTGATGTGCAGCAGTTGTCGGACGGAACCCTGATCGTTATGCATGACAGTAATTTTAAACGGACCACAGGAGAGGATATCTGCGTATGGGATGCGGAGGCAGATGCTCTCAAAACCCTGGAAGTGGGCAGCGGTTTTTCGGCAGCATACCGGGGAGAACAGATCCCGACACTGGAAGAAATGCTTGCCTGTGCCAGAGGCAGGATCACTCTGATGATCGAACTGAAATATACCGGACAGGAGGATGCACTGGAGGAAAGCGTGCTGACTCTGCTGCAGGATTATGATATGGTGGATGAGTGTATTATAGGCTCCATGAACAAGGGAATCCTGCAGAAAATGAAGGAGCTGGAACCGGGGATTTCAACAGTTTTTATTGCCCATGATCTGGAAGAAGAGGATTATGAGCTGGACTATGCCGACAGCTATAGTATCGAGGGGAGAAATCTTACAGTGGATATGGTAGATGCCATTCATTACTGCGGAAAGTCGGTATACGGGTGGACAGCCAATACTTCCGGTGCCATGCTTCGGATCGTAAACTGTGGGGCGGACGGTGTGATCACGGATGATGTGAGATTATTACAGACATTTTTGAGAGAACAGGCTTGCCGTAAAGCGTTTGCAAGTGTATACTGATTAATTATAATGAGGGGAAGAATACGGAAGCAGGTTGGCGTATATGAGTAAAATATGGGAATTTTTCGAGAATCTGGGTGAATATGTATATGTGGCAGATGCAGAGACTCATGAATTGATATATATGAACAAGAAGACCCTGAAGAGCTATGGATTTCAAAGTCTTGAAGAGATCATTGGGTTAAAGTGTTATGAGATATTGCAGGGAAATTCTCTGCCCTGTGGAATGTGTAATAATGAACAGTTAAAGCCGGGTTTTTTTAAGGAATGGGAATATTACAATCCGCTGCTGCGAAGAGAACTTCATATCAAGGACACACTGGTAGAAGAAGACGGGAGAAAATACCGTATGGAAATCGCCATAGATTGCGGCAATCTGAATGAGAGAGGGCACAAATCCGAAGATTACCGTAATATGGAGGCTGCGTTGAATGAAGCCATCCGTGTGGCACAGCGGCAGGAGAGCATGGATCAGACACTGCAGGTGCTGCTGGAATTTGTCGGAAAGAATCTGGAAGCGGGACGGGCCTATATTTTTGAAAAGGATGACCACGATCATGACCACAATACATACGAATGGGTAGCCAAGGGAGTCTTACCGGAAAAGGATACCCTTCAGGATCTACCGCCGGAGATCTTCGCGGAATGGTATCGGAAGTTTGATGAGAATCAGAGTATTGTCACAGAGAATCTGGAAGAAATGAAAGATGTGGATCCGAAGATGTATGAAGTTCTGGTAAGACAGAATATTCATTCCCTGGTGGTGGTTCCGCTTTATGATGATGGGAAAGTAATCGGCTTCTACGGAGTAGACAATCCTTCGACCAGATATTTTGAATTTGTGTCGGAGATGCTGCAGATCATGGGACACTTTATCGTATCGTCCCTGAAGCAGAGAAATCTGGTACGGGAGCTGGAAGTGATGAGCTATTCGGATCCGCTGACGACATTGGGGAACCGTTATGCTATGGAGAGGTACATTGAGCAGGTGGACCATACCGAGCCCATCGGCGTGGTATACTGTGATATTACAGGATTAAAACGGATCAATGACAGTGAAGGACATTCCGCCGGAGACCGCCTGATCCGCAGGTGCTGTGACTGCCTGAAACGTGTATTTGAAGGAAATGGAATGTTCCGTATCGGCGGAGATGAACTGGTGGTCCTGTGCACCGGAATTTCTGAAAAGGAATTCTATCAAAAGGTGGAGGAATTAAAAACAGAGCTGGCAGCTCATGATGTCTCCATGGCAGTAGGAGCAGCGGTGAACACTCTGGAAGCCGTGGGAAAGGATCATCTACTGACGGAGTCCGAGAGACGGATGTATCAGGACAAGGCAGAATACTATCGCAGTACAGGGCTGGACCGCAGAAAGATCTGAGAATGGAAATCTCCAAAGCTATTTTGAAAGTTTATATGTTGAGAATTTCTATCAGGCAGTTCCCTTGACGGGAACTGCTTTTTTCTATATTATTTATATAGGTTAGCTACAACTAACTCAATGACTTTTGGATGGCAGGAGGTGAAGCGCTGATTGAGTCAGGAAACGTGGGAGATCCTGTGTGAAATGGAAGCAGACGATGTGGAACTACAGTTGGCTTTGCAGTGTGCACCGTTGATCACGGGACTTAAGATTTCCAATCTGCTGACGATTTCCCCGGAAGGCTTTACACAGGTGGGAAGGATCGTTGAAAGCAGTGTGCTTTCCCTGTATCCCTTGTTGGAGACAGAGGAGAAAATGGTAATACTGTTGTATCGGGAAGACAGGCTGGAAAAGTATCTGAAAATGCCGCAGGTACAGAAACTGCTGCGGGAGGCAGGGTACGAATCCGATCGACTGGAGGATATTTTGCCGGTATTTTGCGATCGTTATGAAACCTATGCAGAGAGAGGGAAGCCGTTCCCCCACGAACTGGGATTGCTGTTAGGATATCCCCCGGAGGATGTGGAAGGATTTATCAGACATCAGGGGAAGAACAGCCTCTGCACCGGTTATTGGAAAGTATATGCGGATAAAGAAGGAAAACAGAGACTTTTTGAAAAATATGAATATGCCAGGGAAAATTTGATCCAGCTGTTGCATTATGGATTAAAGATGACAGAAATCATAGATATCTGCGGATGTACCGCAGCATAGAAACAGGCACGGAAAGGTGCGGAAGGGAAGGAAAAATAAATGGATAAGATTTATGTAGTATTCTGGACACAGGGTGGTAACACCCAGGCTATGGCAGAGGCCATCGGAGAGGGTATCCGGGAAGCCGGGAAGGAAGCGGAGGTAGTATTTGTGACCGGCGCCAACCTTGACGAACTAAAGGCTGCTCCCAAGTTTGCACTGGGCTGTCCCGCAATGGGAGCGGAAGTCCTGGAGGAATCCGAGATGGAGCCTTTTGTATGTGATGTGGAAGGCTTTGCTTCCGGCAAAAAGATCGCACTGTTCGGCTCCTATGGCTGGGGAGACGGTGAGTGGATGAGAGACTGGACCACCCGTATGGAAGCAGCAGGAGCTACTGTGTTGAACGGTGAGGGCCTGATCTGCCATGAGACACCGGACGAGGATGGCCTGTCAGAGTGCAGAGAACTTGGTATACAGCTGGCAAACGCATAAGGTATCTGAAAGCAAATAAGACAACATAACAAAAAGATTCATTCCCCGGGTGGAGAGTGAATCTTTTTGCTATATGTATGTGCTATGCTTTTTTGCTGCCACTTAAATAATAGCGTTCCTGTGCCACGGTCTCGGGAACCGGAATATTACCGTTTTGCAGCTTTCGGGTCAGAACATCCAGATGATGTAAGCCTTGGGCTATCTTGATCTTACGGCGATCCAGAAGATCGGCATACAACGGGTTCTGAGCCAGCGTATTGCAAATATCCTCCGGGAACGGGCAGTAGGTGAACATGATCTGACGGGCTACTTTGTTCAGTCTCGGGGATCCGGCACCTTCGAAGAGCACCCAGATCATATAATCCCTTACGAACATTTCCTTGAAACTGTTCTTGGCACGCTGCAGGCTGGATTTTACCTTTTCCTTGGCCTCTGTACTCAGATCATGGTTCTTGCGGTAGAACTGGATATAATCGAAATATTCACTGGTCAGGGAACTGATGGAGACATCGTTCCAGCGGTTACCCTGGACTCTCTTGCACAGCTCCCAACGGAATTCACCGGTCAGGTGGGTGAAGGTCGTCTTCAGATCCTCCAGATGGAAAATGGAGAAGACCATACGACCGGGGCTGTTACGGCGCTTGCCCTCAATTTCCTGCCACATGACACCGCGGATACCGACGTTGGGCATCAGGATGATGTCCGGCAGATATTCCAGATGAATTGTCTCCTTACCCATGACATCTATGTGCTCCATATCCAGACTTTCTCTATAGAATGCCGTGTAATCTACCCGGCGGATCTCCTCGAGAATCTGGGAGACACGGGAAACGGTGACATAGGAGCTTTCCAGATCCTTCAGCACATCATCTGCGCAGAACAGCGGACAGAAAGTAGTGATCCGTCCGAAGGTGATCTTGTTGACCTGAGGGAACATATTCCGGAGCTCGTAATTGACCTTGGCCATGGGATTGTTCTCCAATGCCTTGAGCTCTGCATCCGTAATATTGCCACCGACCTTTTGTTTGTGAATATAATCGGAATAATCCTGGTCAAATTCGTTCCGGCTGGGAGATTTCTTCCCGCGGAAGATGGCCATCAGCCAGTCATAAAAGGTATAGACACCGATATCGCTGTGATCCGACATGGCTTCTGCCATGCGGTACAGGGTGACTGCATTTTTCAGACCGGCCAGCTCCTCATCCACATAACCGAAATACAGAAACATTTTGACCGGCATGGGAATGTTCGGCTGTTCCAGCGTCTGGGTGAACAGGAGGGAGTAGAGCAGATAAAATTCTTCGGTCAGCTGTCTGCGTAAAAGAGCGACATCCTGATCCTGGGAAGCCCGGTCGGACAGCAGCTTGTAAGCGTGGACATGCTGACGGAAGCTGGTCACGGTATCCAGATCCGAACCGGCGTAATCCAGAATAGTGTTCAGCGATCCGGCAAGCTTGCCAAGGATCTCGGAATCTCCGGAAGAACCTGCCTCAGCGGAATCCTTGGATTCCATGAGATTCAGGCTGCTCTGGAAGGTCTGGGATCTGGAGGCAAACAGTTCCTGATCGATGAAGGACAGATCGCCGGCCTTAGAAAGCATACGATGAATGCGGTCGTAGACCGCCTTGCTGTCTTCATTATCCTGTCCCAGTTTATAGAACAAAGAAGTATAAAAATCAAAAAGATCGTTGCCGGATTCCCGGAAATAGAAGGAACCGACCTGCTGCAGATAGTGGAACTGTTCCTCCAGGCTCTGGTAAGTACGGCGGAAGTCCAGACTTCCCTTACGCAGCATACCAATGGACAGATCCGACTCCTGTACCAGGATCCGGTAATTGTCCGAAGCCAGGATCCTGCTTAAGCCCATGTAATAGCCGTTCAGCCAGATGTCCGGTGAATCATCCCCAAGAAAAGCATTCAGCTCATCGAAATGTTCCAGGGATCTCGCTTGCAGACGGTAACGGCTACACAGTGTATTGTAGGTGGCAATATCATCTGTCAGAGTACGATACAGCTCACTGCAGTTCAATTCCGAAATGGAACTGCGGTTCAGCAGAATATTGATCTGACGGAAACAGGACAGACAGAACAGACGTGCTACGTCCGGGTGCTTCTGTAGAATATCATTCAGGGAATCCAGACTGGTCAGGGGATACGTCAGGATCGTTGTATCCTCCAACGTGGTATAGCCCAGCAGATGGATTTCGGAGCAGATCTCACAGATACTGATCACGTCTCCCTTTCCCAGAGTATAAGAGCCGCCGGGATATGATACATCTACTTTACCGTTGGTAATCAGATGCAATGCAGTCATGGGCTGCCCATAGCTATATATAGTTTTCCCCTTCTCCAATACGATTCCAGCCATTCCAATACCTCGTCTTATCATACAAATATTTAATACACATTATACACCATAATACCAACAATTTTCTACTGTACTTTTGATAGAAATGTGATAAAATAAAACTACATATGTGTCACTTTTACATTGACAGACGAAAAAAGCGATGTTTTCGGTAGAAAACGGTACATGGAAAGGTATATTGGGGTTATGGAACAGAGCAGTGAATACAGAGAGCAGTTGCTGGAATCATATAAGCAGGCAGTGAGGCCGTTACTTCCCTACCTGCCCTGGCTGGAGCAGAGCGCCGGCAAGAGAGCCAGCTCTATCTACAGCGGACAGGATATCGGAGTGAATTCCGTGTCTTTTCCGGTATATGACGGGACTCTCCTGAATTTCGTCAGGGAAGCGACGAAAAGTCCCCTGATGGATCGCAACTATGCCTATGTATACACAAGACACCGGATCCGCACTCATCAGGAGGAGCGGGATATTATTCAGAAAGCAGGATGGAAGGAATGGGATATCCTCAGAGGAATCCTGTCAAAATATGTCTTAGGCGGCAGAACAAAGGGAAATCTGTGGAGCGAGGCGGTATCGGAGCGGATCTTTTATCTGGTACTGAAACAGATGCAGGAGATCATTGAATTCTGGGATAAGACACCGGCGAACGGAAAGCTTTGAGTGGGGAAAGGCAGGATAGATCCATGGGAGAAAAATCAGTACAGAAAAAGCGATATATCGTAGAGAAAGCCAGAGAAGTATTTGTGGAGAAGGGCTTCAAAAAAGTAACGATGAAGGATATTGTAGAGGCCTGCGACATCAGCCGTGGCGGACTCTATTTATATTTTGAGAATACCAGTCAGATCTTCATGGAAGTGTTGCGCATGGAGAGTGAGGAGGCGGATGACGTATTTTCCGACAGTATTACGGAGGATGCTACCGCAGCGGATATCCTGCTTCTGTTTTTAAAGGAGCAGAAGAAAGAGCTTCTGCGCAAGAAGAATACACTGACGCAGGCTACCTATGAATTCTATTTTGAAAACGAACTGCCCAAGAGAGACAATATTTTAAAAAAGCAGTTTGATTCCGCAGTGAAGATCATTGAAAAACTGATCGAGGCAGGTGTGGATAACGGAGAGTTTATCTGCGAGGACTGTGAGGGAACTGCGAGAAATATTATGTTTGTGCTGGAAGGACTGAAGATTTCGGCCCAGACCATCGGCGTGACGGCGGAAGCGGTGGATCGTGAGATCCTGTATCTGTTGCGCGGATTGGGTGTAGAAGATTAATATGACAACGGGTGATGATGCTTCAGGGAAAGTTTCCTGAAGCATTTTCTGTGTAGAAAAGCTGCAAAGAGATAAAGAGAGGGAAAAGGTAAGTATGACAGAAACGATCATCAGCATGGAACTTCCGGCGGGAGGACATCTGGCAATCCGCAGGAACCGGATCCGTCCGGAGGGAGAAGAACGGAATTTATCCAGAATCAGTCTGGTGTCCGGCATCCACGGGGATGAACTGGAGGGACAGTACATCTGTTATGAGACGGCGCGAAGAGTAAAAGAGCATCCGGAGTATTTGAAAGGAATCGTAGATATCTATCCGGCATTGAATCCGCTGGGAATCGACATGGCCAGCCGGACGGTGCCGAGACTGGATATGGATATGAACCGTATGTTTCCGGGAGACGCATCGGGGGATATGATGGAGCGGATCACGGCAACTGTGGTGGATTCCCTGATCGGATCCGATATTTGTATCGATCTGCACGCCAGTGATATTTTTGTGCGTGAGATCCCACAGGTACGACTCAGTGAAGATTTTGCGGAGGCACTGCTTCCCTATGCGAAAATGACCAATGCCGACATGATCTGGATGAATGCCACTGCCACGGTGCATGAATCGACGCTGGCCCATTCCATGAATCTGCTGGGAGTTCCCACACTGGTGCTGGAGATGGGACAGGGGCATGACATCCACAGATCCTTCGGTAATCAGATCGTGGACGGTATTTTCCACATCATGAGTGAAATGGGGATCTGGACAGGCCCGGAGCCAAAGGTGCAGGAGCCTGCGATATCCAGTGACGGTGAGGTGGAGTTTATCCGCAGCAAGTCAGACGGTGTGTTCCTGCCACTGATCGAGCACAACCACTATGTGAAAAAAGGAGATCTGATCGGGAAAGTGGTGGATCCATTTGAAGGGACGGTGAAGCAGCAGATCCGTACCGCAAAAGGCGGGCTGTTGTTTACCCTGAGAGCTTATCCGGTGGTCTATGAAGGAGATCTGCTGGCGCGGATCCTGACGGAGTGAAAAGATTATGTTTGAGAGAGATATTTATACCATACATTCGACCTACAGAGAAGATATGCGCATCAAGGGCTTTCAGTTCGGCAAGGGCGAGAAGTCTGCCTGCATCGTGGGCGCAGCCAGAGGTAATGAGATCCAGCAGATGTATATCTGTTCCCAACTGGTGAAGACACTGCGGGAACTGGAAAACAACGGCTGTATCAGTGCCGGCAAACAGATTCTGGTGATTCCTACCATCAATGCCTATTCCGTGAATATCAGCCGCCGCTTTTTCGGTGTCAAGGAAGCGGATATCAATCGGAGTTTTCCGGGAAATGATTACGGGGAGCCGGCGGACCGTCTGACCAATGCGTTGCTTACGGAGATCCGGGATTACGTTTATGGGATCCAGTTTACGTCCTTTTACAGACCGGGAGAATTCGTGCCCCATGTGCGTATGATGGAGACAGGCTATCAGAATACGTCGTTGGCGAATCTGTTCGGACTTCCTTATGTGGTGGTGCGCAAGCCGGTACCCATCGATACCAAGACACTGAATTATAACTGGCAGGATGAGATGACGGCCGCCTTTTCGGTATACACGAATCAGAATACCCAGATCGATGAGGTGAGTGCAAGACAGGCGGTGGCAGCGGTCTTACGTTTCCTGAAACGTATGGGGCTGATCCGGTACGAGAGTCATTCCGGCTATATCAGTCATGTTATATATGAAAAGGATCTGAGTGATGTACCTGCGAACCGGGCGGGAATTTTCCGGGGAAAAGTACATGCGGGAGACGATGTGCGCTATGGAAATGAGATGGCAGAAATTATAGACCCTTACGATGGAACGGTGAGGGAGAAGATTCTGGCCCCCACGGACGGCATCGTATTTTTCGCCCACACGGAGGCCCTGATCTGCGAGAAGGACATCGCTTACCGGCTGATCCACAGACTGCATGAATGACGAACCGTTCAAAAAGGCAGGTAAAATCTATCTAAATTTGTTGTTTTCTGCTATTGTGGGAAAATATAGTATGTTGTATGATACTATTCAGAACCATGTAAATATAATCATATGTACGTCAAAGGCTCGCATTGTAAGGGCATCTGATGATATTTATATGGTGAGATAACCACATGAGCAAAAAGTAAGCATCGCAAGATGTGGTTTTGCGAATGGGGTTCTGAATAGTGTCGCATAGTATAAAATTTCGGAGGAGAGACATGAGCAACGTAAGACGTATCTATGTAGAGAAAAAGGAACCTTATGCCGTCAAGGCAAAAGAGCTGCACGACGAACTGAAAAATTATCTGGGTATCGATGTGGCAAAGGTTCGTGAGTTTATCCGCTATGATGTGGAGAATATTTCGGATGAGGTGTTTGCAAGAGCCTGCAAGACTGTATTTTCCGAGCCTCCCGTAGATGATCTGTATGAAGAGACCATCGAGATTCCTGCGGATGCAAAAGTATTTTCCGTAGAGTTCCTTCCCGGACAGTTCGATCAGAGAGCGGATTCCGCAGTGCAGTGTGTGAAGTTCTTAAAAGAGGACGAAGAACCTGTGATCCGTACCGCTGTGACTTATATGATCGAAGGACAGGTGTCCGACGAAGAATTTTCCAAGATCAAATCTTACTGTATCAACCCTGTAGATTCCAGAGAGACCGGCATGGAGAAGCCGGATACTCTGATCACGGTGTATGATGATCCCGCTGATGTTGCTGTTTTTGACGGCTTCAGAGATATGGACGAGAGCAGTTTAAAAGCTCTGTATGAATCTCTGGGACTTGCCATGACCTTCAAAGACTTCCTGCATATCCAGAAATATTTCCATGATGATGAGAAGAGAGATCCTTCTATGACGGAGATCCGTGTACTGGATACCTATTGGTCCGATCACTGCCGTCACACCACTTTTTCCACCGAGCTGACCGATGTGGAATTCGGTGAGGGTTATTATCGTTCTCCCTTAGAGACCACTTACCAGAGCTATCTGGATACCAGAGAAGAGATCTTCAAAGGCAGAGAGGACAAGTTCGTCTGCCTGATGGATCTGGCACTGATGGCCATGAGAAAGCTGAAAAAAGACGGCAAACTGGATGACATGGAAGAATCCGATGAGATCAATGCCTGCTCCGTAGTGGTTCCTGTGGAGATGGATTACGGCGACCATAGAGAGACCGAGGAGTGGCTGGTATTTTTCAAAAACGAGACCCACAACCATCCTACAGAGATCGAGCCTTTCGGTGGTGCTGCCACCTGTCTGGGCGGTGCCATCCGTGATCCCCTGTCCGGCCGTGGCTATGTATATCAGGCAATGCGTGTCACCGGTGCTGCGGATCCTACCGTTCCTGTATCCGAGACTTTGCACGGCAAGCTCTCCCAGAAGAAGCTGGTAAGAGGCGCAGCCAGTGGCTATTCCTCTTATGGTAACCAGATCGGTCTGGCTACCGGCTTTGTAAAAGAGATCTATCATCCTTCTTATGTGGCAAAGCGTATGGAGATCGGTGCCGTTATGGGCGCAGCTCCCCGCAGGAATGTTATCCGTGAGACCTCTGATCCCGGCGATATCATCATCCTGTTAGGCGGACGTACTGGACGTGACGGCTGCGGCGGTGCGACCGGATCCTCCAAGGTACATACCGATACTTCCATCGAGACCTGTGGTGCTGAGGTACAGAAGGGTAATGCACCGACCGAGCGTAAGATCCAGAGACTGTTCCGTCGTGAGGAAGTCAGCCGTCTGATCAAAAAATGTAACGACTTTGGTGCCGGCGGTGTCTCCGTTGCCATCGGTGAGCTGGCAGACGGTCTGACCGTAGATCTGGACAAGGTACCCAAGAAATATGCCGGACTGGATGGCACGGAACTGGCAATCTCCGAGTCTCAGGAGCGTATGGCAGTGGTAGTAGATCCTAAGGATGTAGATACTTTTCTGGGCTATGCAAAGGAAGAGAACCTGGAGGCTGTTCCCGTAGCAGTTGTTACTGAGGAACCCAGACTGGTACTGAACTGGAGAGGCAAGCCCATCGTGGATCTGAAGAGAGCTTTCCTGGATACCAACGGTGCCCATCAGGAGACCAAAGTAAAAGTAGATATTCCTTCCGAAGAAGAGAATTATTTTGATAAATGGGCTGTTCCCGCTGTAGGTGAGAAACTGGAAGAGGGCGATGTGAAGGGTGCCTGGGTGGCACTGTTAAATGACCTCAATGTATGTTCCCAGAAGGGTCTGGTAGAGATGTTCGACTCCTCCATTGGTGCCGGCAGTGTATTGATGCCCTACGGTGGAAAATATCAGCTGACTGAGACCCAGACCATGGTAGCCAAACTGCCTGTACTGGAAGGTAAGACCGATACCGTGACCATGATGAGCTACGGCTTCGACCCGTATCTTTCTTCCTGGAGCCCTTACCACGGCGCGGTCTATGCAGTGACAGAGTCCATGGCAAGAATCGTGGCAAACGGCGGCGATTATAAGAAAATCCGCTTTACGTTCCAGGAATATTTCCGTCGTATGACTTCCGACCCCGAGCGCTGGAGCCAGCCGTTTGCGGCTCTTCTGGGCGCTTACGACGCACAGATTGGTTACGGACTTCCTTCCATCGGCGGCAAGGATTCCATGTCCGGTACCTTCAACGATATTGATGTACCGCCCACCCTGGTTTCTTTTGCAGTGGATGTGGCAAAGGACAGCGATGTGATTACACCGGAATTAAAGACAGCCGGAAACAGTCTGGTGCAGTTCTCTATTGAGAAGGACGATTACGACATTCCGGTTTACGAAAAGGTTATGGAGTTGTACGACAGCATTTCCGGCCTGATGAAGAAGGGTATTATTGTTTCTGCTTATGCACTGGACAGCAACGGTCTTGCGGCAGCGCTCTCCAAGATGGCATTCGGCAACGGCTTAGGTGTAGCGGTTGACAAAGAAGTGCCTCTGCGTGCCCTGTTTGAAAACGGACTGGGTGACATCGTAGCGGAAATTGCCGCTGACAAGCTGGAAGCACTGGCAGCAGCCGATGTGGACTATATGACGGTCGGCAAAGTGACCGAAGAAGCAGCCTTTACCTATAAGGATACAGAGATTTCCCTAGAGGAAGCGCTGGCAGCATGGAAGAAGCCTTTAGAAAAGGTATTCCCCACAAAGGCAGTAAAGGATACCACTCCCATTGAAACCAGACTGTATCACAAAGAACAGATTTATGTATGTAAAAATAAGGTGGCAAAGCCTACCGTATTCATTCCGGTATTCCCGGGTACTAACTGTGAATACGACAGCACCAGGGCATTTGAACGCGCCGGTGCCAACGTAGTCACCAAGGTATTCAAGAACCTGAGCGCAGAGGACATCAGAGAGTCCGTGGATGCTTTTGAAAAGGCAATTTCCCAGGCACAGATTATCATGTTCCCGGGCGGCTTCTCCGCAGGTGACGAACCGGACGGATCCGCTAAATTCTTTGCCACCGCCTTCCAGAATGCCAAGATTAAGGAAGCGGTTACAAAGCTTTTACAGGAAAGAGACGGTCTGGCACTGGGTATCTGCAACGGCTTCCAGGCGCTGATTAAATTAGGACTGGTTCCCTTCGGTGAGATTACCGGACAGACGGCAGAGTCCCCGACCCTGACATTCAATACCATCAACCGCCATATTTCCAAGATGGTTTATACCAAGGTGGTTTCCGATAAGTCTCCCTGGTTAAGAGAGGCGAAGTTAGGACAGACCTACTGCAGCCCCGCATCCCACGGTGAAGGTCGTTTCGTAGCAAACAGGGAATGGCTCGACAAGCTGTTTGCAAACGGCCAGGTAGCAACCCAGTATGTGGATATTGACGGCAATGTTTCCATGGATGAGGAATGGAATGTAAACGGTTCCTATTGCTCCATCGAAGGTATTACATCCCCCGACGGCAGATGCTTTGGCAAGATGGCACATGCAGAGAGACGCGATACTTCCGTAGCGATCAATATTTACGGCGAACAGGATTTGAAAATCTTTGAAAGCGGTGTCGCTTACTTTAAGTAATATCCGGGGCTTCCCGGCAAAAACCTCTGTCTTTGGCAGAGGTTTTTTTGACAAAATAAAAATTTTTGAAAAAAGTTTAAAATAAAAAAAGGATTTTGGGTAGTAGACGCAGAATATTATAAATAGAGAGTATTTTTTGAGAGTTTGTTGTTGTGCATGTTCATAGTATGGGTCCACATAATCGGACAGAAGGAGCAAAATGACAATAAGAGAAAATCTGGAGAAGTGGGAGCAGGAATATTTAAGCCCCTACGCAACGCTCAGCATGAATTCCCTCGGCAGAGAACGGGAAGAGGAGCAATGTGACATCAGACCGGTATTCCAAAGAGACAGGGACAGGATTTTGCACTGCAAAGCTTTCCGCAGACTGAAGGATAAAACCCAGGTGTTTTTAACCCCCGAGGGCGACCATTACCGGACAAGACTGACGCACACACTGGAGGTTTCCCAGAATGCCCGCACCATTGCCAAGGCACTCAGGATGAATGAGGACTTAGTGGAAGCCATTGCGCTGGGACATGATCTTGGACATACACCCTTCGGTCACGCCGGGGAAAGAGCACTAAACGAGGTCTGCCCGTTCGGGTTTGAACACAATGTGCAGAGTGTGCGTACCGTGGAAAAGTTAGAGAAAAACGGTCAGGGGTTAAATCTTACGGTGGAAGTAAGGGATGGTATCTTAAACCACCAGACGGACAGCATGCCTTTTACCTTAGAGGGGAAAATCGTCCGGCTCTCCGATAAGATTGCCTACATCCACCATGATATGGATGATGCCATCCGGGGCGGTATCTTAAAGGAAGAGGATGTGCCAAAGGACATTGCGGATGTGATTGGGTACACCACCGGAGAAAGACTCGACCACTTTATCCATGACATTGTGACGACGAGCTTCGGAAAAGACGATATCCGTATGTCCGAGCCGGTGGCGGAAGCCATGAAAAAGCTCAGACAGTTTATGTTTGAACGTGTCTACCAGAACCCGGAAGCCAAGAGCGAGGAAGGCAAGGCGGAAATGCTGATGAAAACACTGTATCATCATTTCTTAAATCACATTGATGTGCTGCCGCCGGATTTCCTGCGCATGATTGACGAGGGCGAAGAACGGGAACGGGTGGTATGCGATTATGTGGGTGCCATGACGGACCGTTTTGCCATTGCCACCTACGAAGAGATTTACATTCCCAAGTCATGGCACGGCTGATTGACGCGCGGACAAAAAGAAAGGTTAGGTTACATATGTATTATCCTGAGGAAATCGTAGAAGAAGTCAGGATGAAAAACGATATTGTAGATGTTATTTCCGGATACGTGAAGATACAGAAGAAGGGAGCAAGCTATTTCGGACTCTGCCCGTTCCACAATGAAAAATCTCCTTCTTTTTCCGTATCCGGTGCCAAGCAGATGTATTACTGCTTTGGCTGCGGGGCAGGAGGTAACGTCTTTACTTTCATCATGAAATATGAAAATTACACGTTTGCGGAAGCGGTGAAGCTTCTGGCAGACAGGGCCGGTGTGAAGCTTCCCGAGTTAGAATACACGGAAGAAATGAAGGCGAAGGAAAATCACCGGGCAAGGCTTCTTGCCGTAAACAAGGAAGCGGCGAAGTATTACTATTACCAGCTCCGTTCCAAAAAAGGCGAGGTGGGCTACCGCTACTTAAGCGAACGGAAGCTGAGCGAAGAAACCATGAATAAGTTCGGTCTGGGGTATGCCTCCGAGGGGCTTGTGAGGTATCTTCGGGAAAAAGGCTATGAGGACAAGCTGATTATTGAGGCGGGACTTGCCGGCTTTAATGAAAAAAGAGGTATTTACGACAGCTTCTGGAACCGGGTTATGTTCCCTATTCAGGACATCAACCACCGGGTTATTGGATTCGGCGGCCGGGTCATGGGGAAGGGAGAACCCAAATACTTAAACTCTCCCGAAACCCCCGTTTTTGATAAAAGAAGAAACCTCTACGGCTTTAACTTTGCAAGGACGGCGCGTACCGGCAACATCATTTTGTGCGAGGGTTACATGGATGTGATTTCCATGCACCAGGCGGGCTTCACCCAGGCGGTGGCGTCCCTCGGTACGGCGTTTACTTCCGAACAGGCGCTGCTCTTAAAACGCTACACGGACAAGGTGCTTTTGGCTTACGACAGTGACGGCGCCGGTGTAAAGGCAGCTCTCCGCGGTATCGGTATTCTGAAGCAGGCGGGGCTTTCCGGTAAGGTTATCAACATGCGTCCCTACAAGGATCCGGACGAGTTTATCAAGAACCTCGGCAAAGAGGAATTCCAAAATCGGATTGATAATGCGGAAAACAGTTTCCTGTTTGAAATCCGCATCATGGAGCAGTCCTATGATCTGAACGACCCGGACAGCAAGACCCGCTTTTACACGGAAATTGCCAAGAAGCTCTGTGAGTTTGAAGTGGATGTGGAGAGAGAAAATTATATCGAAGCGATTGCGGAAAAATACCACATCGGTTTTGAAAATCTGCGGAAGTTAGTCAATTCCTATGCAGCGAAAAACGGCATGGTGCAGCCTGCACAGAAGCCGAAGTCGGGACTGAATAAGAAAAACAGCCAGGAAGACAACGGCAAGAGAGTGCAGAAGCTTCTGCTTACCTGGATTACGGATTACCCGGAGGTACTTCCGAAAATCACCCGTTTTATTACCCCGTCCGATTTTACGGAGGAACTGTACCGGAAGGTGGCGGACAAGCTGTTTGCGGATATTGAAAACGGCAGGTACAATCCGGCTTCCATTATCAGCATGTTTGAGGATGAAAATGAGCAGAGGGAAGCAGCTGAGCTTTTTAACACAAAGGTGGAAGCCATTACCACAAGCCAGGAAAAGGAACGGGCTTTTCACGATATTGTGTATGCGGTAAAAAAGAACAGTTACGAATTTTATTCCGGTAAATTGGGAAGTGATGTAACCGCATTAAATCAGGTAATTGCAGGGAAAAAGGCATTGGAGGAACTGGCAAAAACGCATATTTCCCTGAATTAAGGCTATAATACTATTACGTTTCGAAAGGATGGAAACACCAATGGATGAAAACA
>OGMB01000391.1_pt1 | contig 24656 bp, 17 predicted proteins | sample 1573001 | NCBI WGS metagenome assembly OGMB01 (sample SAMEA2581921, study PRJEB24529) | metagenome | biome: Human gut stool | place: China | collected 2011
TGTTCTTATGTCTCCGCGGTAAGCGGCTAACACAAACGATATATCTTATGTCCTTCTGTCTCCCGCGCTAAGCAGCAATAAGTATTAGCGACTGCTTACCCCCACCGTCACACATTCGTCACACAATCTTAAACACTTTCGTAACACCGACATAATACCTTTGCACCCGTAATAACAAACTACTGACATTACCAACACACAACACAATGAAACTAAAGACATTGCTATTCATCGCCGCCTCAGCCCTGACCTGCACCATGGCCAAAGCCGGACAACAAGTGGCACGCCCCAAACTGGTGGTGGGACTTGTGATAGACCAAATGCGTTGGGACTACCTGTACCGCTACATGCCACACTACGGCGAAGGAGGTTTCAAACGTCTGCTCAAACAAGGCTATAGCTGCGAAAACACACGCATACCCTATGTACCGTCTGTCACAGCCATAGGCCATACGTGCATCTACACCGGATCGGTGCCAAGCATTCACGGCATTGCCGGAAACAACTTTGTAAAGAACGGAAAAAAGGTGTACTGCACCGACGATGCCACAGTGCGTCCCGTGGGCACCACAAGCAAGGCTGGCTATATGTCGCCACGCAACCTGTGGGTAACTACCATTGGCGACGAGCTGCGCATGGCCACAAACGACCAGGCCAAGGTGGTGGGCGTAGCCCTGAAGGACCGCTCATCTATTCTGCCAGCCGGCCACAATCCCAATGGTGCTTACTGGTTCGACGATGCCACGGGAGGCTTTATTACAAGCACTTACTACACCAGCAAACTACCCGCATGGGTTAAGACGTTCAACGCACAGAAGCTGGCCGAAAAATACCTGTCGGCACCATGGAACACGCTACTCGACAAGAATGTTTACACGCAGAGCACTGCCGACCGCACAAATTATGAAGACGGCATACAACCGGGCGTGGAGGCCACGCTGCCACTCAACCTGCCCGCACTGCGCAAGCAATACGGCTACGGCATACTGCGCCACACGCCTTTTGGCAACACCATCACGCTCGACATGGCCAAAGCGGCCATTGAGGGCGAAGCCCTTGGCACCGACAGCGTGACCGACCTGCTGGCAGTGAGCTGTTCGAGCACCGACTACATTGGGCACCAGGTGGGCACCAATGCCGTTGAGATTGAGGACACTTACCTGCGCCTCGACCGCGACATTGCCGCCTTTCTCGACTATCTTGACCAAAAGGTGGGACGCGGCGAATACCTGATATTTCTGTCGGCCGACCACGGTGCGTCGAACAATGCACTCTACCTTACCGACCGCCGCATTCCTGCCGGCAGCTGGGACAGCGATGGGGCTAAAAGGTATCTGAACGAGGCGGTGAACGCTGCCGTACACACAAGCGGCAATGTGGTGAGCCACGTGATGAACAACCAGGTGTTTTTCGACCGCAAGGCCATTGCAGCCCAAGGGCTTGACTTTGACCGCATAAAGGCGGCTGCAGTGCAGCGTCTTGAACAGGACTCGGCGGTGCTCTATGCCGTAGACATGGCCCAAACGGCCACATCGGCTCTGCCCGACGAGGTGAAATTCCGCATCATCAACGGCTACAACCGCGAGCGCAGCGGCGATGTGCAGATTGTGCTGAAACCGGGCTTCTCGGCTCACGGCCTTAAAGGCACCGACCACGGCGCATGGAACCCCTACGACACGCACATTCCGCTCGTGTTCATGGGCTGGGGCGTCACCCCCGGCGCCAGCACACGCCAGTGCTACATGACCGACATAGCTCCAACCATAGCCGCCCTGCTTCACATTCAAGCTCCCAGCGGCTGCATAGGACAACCCATTTTTTAACCGCACAACAACACACTACTAATAAATAATGACGCTTAAACACATCATGGCATTAGCCATTGGGTGCGGCAGCATGCTGCTCACCCTGCCTGCGTGCTCAGACGAGCAGCAATTTACCGACAACAACACCGATGCCAAGCGCATCGAGGTGCAACACATCACACCCGAAATGGCCAAAGTGCGCGACTATGTGCCACTCTACGCCGTAGTAGCCCACCGAGGCTCTACCTTTTGGGCACCTGAGGAGACTGAGGCTGCCTGGCGCTGGGCGCGCGAAATGGGGGCAGACTATCTGGAGTCGGACATGCAGGCCACCAAGGACGGCGTAATCCTGGCCAATCACGACGAAAACCTCAAGCGCACTACCAACATTGCCAATGTGTACTCCGAATATGTGCCAGCCTCGCGCAAGGACTTTTACCGCAGCTTTAAGAATGCCGATGGCTCGCAACACTTCAGCGAGGAGGACATCGAGGCTCAGTACCAGCGCGATGTGAAGGACTTCCGCCCATACTACGCCATGAGCTATTACTACCACGAACTGCTGGCCCTCGATGCTGGCAGCTGGTTCAACACCTCAAGCCCCGACCAGGCACGCGCTGCCTTTGCCCAAAAGGGTGGCATACACCAGTATGTGTCGGCTCTGCAGGACCAAGTGGCCTATGCCCAGGGCAAAATGCTGCGCCGCGATGCCAATGGCGAGCGCGTGCTTGCCTACCACATCAAGGACAAGTACAAGGACATGACACTCGAGCAGATTTACAATGCCGAAAAGCGCACCACCAAATGCGACGACCCCTCGGTGTCGTACACCTATGCCGCTAAATACATGGACTTTGTAGACTATGACTTTGACGATGCTTATGTGGCCGACCCGCAGGACACGGGCAACCGTCCGGGCATCTACATCGAGTTCAAGGAGTCGTGGCTTAACCCCAAGGACATGGAGGTGCGTGTGTACAACGCCTTGGCCGACTGCGGCTGGAACATTGCCACACAACCCGAAACGGAACACAAGCCTTTCTACACCAATGGCAAGGTGAATGTGGGTAATACCAACGGCAAGGTTGTTTTACAAACCTTCTCATTCGACGCGCTCACCCGTGCCTACAACGTGTTCAAAGGCAAGGTGCCCATGTGCTTCCTGTTGTGGACGGGTACTTATGCCACCGACTTGAAATATAACACGCCCACAGGTTATGCCGACTTTATTAGCTACGGCCTCAACCACGGTGCCCACATCATGGGGCCAGCCATCTCGGGTGCACCTAACAACTATCCCGAAATGAACAACCCCTGGCAAGCTTACATGATACGCAAGTCGGGCATGATTAACCACCCCTACTCGTTCGACTCTTACGCACAGATGGCCAAATATATGGGCTACTACAACGACTACTATGATGCCGGCAACACCACACAATTTGACAACCTGCTGCTCACCACCGTGCCTGCCACAGCTTACACCAACTTTAGCGGCCCCAAGTCGACACCTGTCTATATGGACGGATTCTTTACCAACCGCTCTGAAATGTCGCTGCGCTTCATGATTGAAAACGGCTTCCGCTGCAACGCCAACTTGCCTAACCCCTTCCACAAGGGCGAGACGTACGACAACTCTCAGGCTCCATCGAGCGTGCCCGATGCCGAAAAGACATTGCAACGACTGGGATATTGATTGTAATAACTATTTGTCACACACATCATAGAAGGCACGCAACATTAGCCAATACTAATTGGTGCGCTGAATGCCTGACTACTTAATCACAACACATGAACAAATATATAACGCTGTCTTTTCTGAGCCTTGCCGCGCTAGCCAGCCACGCACAGGACTTTGACACAAAGCCGACTCTTGAACTTGGCAACAAGGAACAGGACGTGAAATTTACCATCGGTGCACGCATGATGACCGATGCGGCATACTACCACTCAGACTTTACGCCCATGCACTCGGGCGCTGCGCTGACTGATGCGCGCATACGCACCTCTATGACTTACCGCAACTGGTACTTCTATGCCGACTTTGGCTTTGGCAAGGGCAAGTTTGACCAAAAGAACATTTTCCTGCAATATGCTGTAAAAGACAAACACGAGGGTAACCATGCCGTAAAGGTGGGCTATTACACCGACCCCGCAGGCTCTATGGCACGACTCACCTCGCTGGGCAGCTACCACTTCATTTCGCGTGCAGGGGCAGCCAATGCCTTGGGCACAGGACGCGAACTGGGTGCCACCTACAAGTACACCAACAAACACGTCACTGCCTACCAGGGCGTGTTTGCCGAGAACCAATACAACAAGGTGGACGCTGGCATCAATGGCGTGAGTGTGGCTGGACGATGGGTGGTGCGCCCCATTAGCACGGCTGACCAAACTTTACACTTCGGACTCAACATGCGCTACGCCCACTTGGGCGGCGGCGAAACTTACAACAATGTGCTTAAAAAGTCGCTCTCGTTGGGGCAGTTGCTCGAAACTTATGTTGACGAAAACCAGGACTTCTCATCATGCACGCTCGACTGGGCCAACAACACGTTCGACGTGGGGGCCGAGGCGCTATACCACAACAAGCGCTTCTTTGTGCGTGGTGAATACCGTCACAAAATTGTCACCAAAAAGCGTGACTCTAAAACGCTCTTCGAGGCTTCTAACGACAACATCGACACATGGGGCACGCTCAGTGCATGGGAGGCTGCCAACCCCCTGCGCACCAACCACTTTAATGGTGGATATGTTGAAGCGGGCTTCCTGATATTTGGCTCTCCCTATCACTACGACACGAACGAGGCTGTGCTTGGTGGGTTGAAAAGCAAAGCGCTCGAGGTTGTGGCCCGCTACAACTACACAGGACTTAACGACATCAACAAGGGCGAGTACTTCTCGGCTGGCCGCAACCAATATTACCCCGACGGCTACATGGCCGACTATCCCTACAACTCAAGCAGTGTGGGCGGTGGCAATGTCAATTCGTTCACCGTGGGCTTGAATTACAGTTTCAACAAATATGCGCAGGTCATGCTCAACTACACCTTGCACAAGGTTGACAAGGACTTCCTGCCTTACGACAAGACCATTCATGCACTCCAGGCTCGCGTACTCTTCTCGTTCTGACGGGGCAACACAGCATATATGAATATTGCTGTCAAGTGAAACGTTAACTTACGAACGGACTCAAGAAGTCGTAATGTTTGTGTTAGCCGCTAACGCGGGAGACATAAGAACAGAAGGACATAAGAACAGAAGTTGTAACGTTTGTGTTAGCCGCTTACCGCGGGAACATAAGAACATAAGGACATAAGGGCTGACGCCGTAGCGTTACTATATGTAATACTACGGCGTCAGCCCTTATGTCTCTTGAGGCCACCCGGACGTTAGTCCGTGGCCGTCAGCCGCGCAGCGGCCTTATATGTTTCTTATGTAGCTTATGTTCTTATGTTCCCCGCGGTAAGCGGCTAACACAAACGTCATATCTTATGTTCTTATGTCTTCCGCGTTAGCGGCTAACACATGCGCTTAACAACTAACAAGAAATGCAAAAGTGCCTGCACCTTGCACTTTTTGCTTTTAATAAGATGAATATCAGAGCATTACGCAGTGTATGCACACTTGCACTCTACCTACACTCTGCCTGCACTCTGCCTGCACTCTACCTGCACTCTACCTGCACTTACATCACTGCTACGTATCACAACATAGGGAGGTAGAAAAAGTTATCGGAGCAACCGAAAAATCCACCTCCCTATACACACACAACGCCCTGGCACAACCGTAAACTCTACTACGTCTGGGCGTGCAGACAAGCATATTGTGCAGGCAGGTGTGTACACAAAAACGACCATTACCTACACACCCGAAAGCAATGATTACCAGCGCATTACGCCAAAAAGTGCAAGGTGCAGGCAAAATCACCAAACAAATATTTAGGGTTGTGCACCTATAACACACTAACTGCACAAGCACCCAACGCAAGCACCAAGCACTACCACTAAGCGCTACCTCTAATGGGGGCGACGCGTCCCGCGTCGGGAATTAAAGACAAAGGCTCACAGACAGGCAGTGTAATCACTGCTGACTGTGAGCCTTTATTTTGTGTATGGACATTGCATTTTTCCCCGACGCGGGACGCGTCGCCCCCATTAGAGGTAGCGTTGGGTGCTTGAGTCCGTTAGCATGTTTACGTTTATAATAGAGAATGTATGCGCATCAAGGCAGTTTCCAGGTGGCACCCTCTTTGGTGTCCTTCACCTCAAAGCCAAAGGCGGCCAGGTCGTCGCGTATCTTGTCGCTTGTGGCCCAATCCTTTTCGGCCTTGGCCTTGGCACGCAGACTGAGCAACAGGTCGATGGCATGGCCAAAAGCCTCCTCGCGCTTGGCGTTGCCACCCTCGGCCTCGCTCTTCAAGCCCAATATGTCGAACACAAAGGTGTTTACCACCTTGGTCAAAGCCTCAAGGCCGGCAGGGGTGATAGTTTGCTGCTTGTCGACCAACTGGTTGATAACGCGGCACGCCTCAAACAGGTGGCTGATAACGATGGGCGAGTTAAAGTCATCGTCCATAGCTTCGTAGCACTTGGTGGCCAGCTCGTTGGCATAAGCCTCGTCGAGTTTGCCATTGGCCACAGCCTCAATGCGGCCGAGCTGCGACACGGCGTCCATCAAGCGGTCGAAACCCTTCTTCGAAGCCTGTAATGCCTCGTTTGAGAAATCGACTGTTGAGCGGTACTGTGCCTGCAGTATGAAGAAGCGTATCGTCATGGGCGAGTAGGGCTGTGTGAGCAACTCATGACTGCCGTTGAAGAACTGGTCGAGCGTGATAAAGTTGTTGTAACTCTTGCCCATCTTCTTGCCGGCAATGGTTATCATGTTGTTGTGCATCCAGTACTTTACCATTTGGTCGCCCTGCGATGCCACAGCCTGTGCTATCTCACACTCGTGGTGGGGGAACACCAGGTCCATGCCGCCGCCGTGAATGTCGAAGTGGGCACCGAGGTACTTGCGTCCCATGGCCGTACACTCGCAGTGCCAGCCGGGGAATCCCTCGCTCCAGGGTGAGGGCCAGCGCATGATGTGCTCGGGCTGTGCCTTCTTCCAAAGGGCGAAGTCCACCTGGTGGCGTTTCTCGCCCACACCGTCAAGTTCGCGGCTGGCGTCGTGCACATCTTCAAGGTTGCGACCCGACAGTATGCCATACTTGTGGTGCTCGTTGTACTTTACCACATCAAAGTATACCGACCCGTTGGACTCGTAGGCATAACCATTGTCAAGGATTTGCTGCACGAGCTGCTCCTGCTCAATGATGTGGCCTGTGGCGTGCGGCTCGATGCTCGGCGGCAACACGTTGAGCTTGGCCATGGCAGCATTAAAGCGGTTGGTGTAGTACTGTGCCACCTCCATGGGCTCGAGCTGTTCGAGGCGTGCTTTCTTGGCTATCTTGTCCTCGCCCTCATCGGCATCGTGCTCAAGGTGTCCCACATCGGTGATGTTGCGCACATAGCGCACCTTGTAGCCAAGGTGCTTGAGGTAACGGAACACGAGGTCGAAGGTAATGGCGGGACGGGCATGGCCCAAGTGGGCATCGCCGTACACCGTGGGGCCGCACACATACATGCCCACATGTCCGGGGTGGATAGGGGTGAACAGTTCCTTGCGGCGCGTCAGCGTATTGTAAAGGAATAATGAATGTTGCATATACTAATCCTAATTATTTTATTGGAGGGTTTTGTTAACGGGGTTGACGAGAGAGGGGGGAACGGGTTAACAAGTAAGTACGCGATACACTACTTATTATGTTAAAGCATGAATGGTAAGAAGGTAAACTTACCCATTAACCTGTCAACCCGTAAACTTGTCAACTCTATAATTTAGAGTTACACTCCCAGCACCACGCGCTGCACGAAGTAGCAAACGATGCCGGCCAAGTAGCCCACAAAGGCAATCCACGAAATGTGCTTCATGTACCACCCGAAAGTAATCTTTTCGAGTCCCATCACCACCACACCGGCGGCAGAGCCAATGATGAGCATCGAACCGCCCACACCGGCACAGTAGGCCAACAGTTGCCAGAATATGCCGTCCTGTGCAAAGTCGCCCGCAGCAGTCATGGGATACATGCCCATGCAGCCGGCCACGAGGGGCACATTGTCTACAATGCTCGACAGCACACCGATAATGCCTGTTACGAGGAAGTGGTTACCCTCGAACACGGTGTTGAGGCCCTGCCCCAGCTGTATGAGCACGCCAATGGTTTCGAGACAGGCCACTGCCATGAGTATGCCAAGGAAGAAGAGTATGGTGCTCATATCGATGCGCGACAGCATGTTGGTCACACGTTTTTGCATAGCACCCTTCTCCTCGGCATGACCAAGGTGACGGTAGAATATTTCGCTCACCGTCCAAAGCACGCCCAGCACGAGCAGTATGCCTACAAACGGGGGCAGATGGGTTATACTCTTGAATATGGGCACAAAGATGAGGCCACCCACGCCCAGGAAGAATATTACCTTGCGCTGGCGTGCCGTCAGGTCACTGGCAGAGGTGACAGCCTGTGGCGTGGCCGCGTAGCCGAGCTTGCCCTTGAGGCTGTACTGCATGATAAAAGCAGGAATGACCATCGACACGACAGAGGGTATGAATATCTCCTTTATCACGCCTGCGGCTGTGATGAGGCCCTTGTTCCAAAGCATGATGGTGGTTACATCGCCAATGGGCGAGAAGGCACCGCCCGAATTGGCGGCTATGATAACGAGCGAGGCATACTTGATGCGGTCCTTGTGGTCGCTCACGAGCTTGCGCAATATCATTATCATCACAATGCTCGTGGTAAGGTTGTCGAGTATGGCCGACAGGAAGAATGTCATGATAGCTATGCGCCACAGCAGACTGCGCTTGCTGGTGGTGCGCATCAGGTCGCGCACAAAGTTAAAGCCACCGTTTTGGTCGACGAGTTCGACAATGGTCATGGCACCCATCAAGAAGAACAAGGTGGTGGATGTGGTGCCAAGGTGATGCTCTATTACCTCGCTCACGGCTTGAGGTATTTTGTCGCCAATGGCGGCGGCAAGGTACTGGCCTGGGTCGAACATGAAGATGGTCCAACAGCCCACAAACATGAGCAAGGCAATGGCGGCTTTGTTGATTTTTGTAAGGCTTTCGATGGCTATCAGGAAGTAGCCCAATACGAATACAGCCACAATCAATGCGGTAAGTGTAGTCATTACGCTTTGTGTTTCAAAAGTTCATAGAGTTAATTTCACGGCAAAGTTGGGCAAAATTAGTGAGGGTTGCAAGTATTTATGCCATAAATGCTTGCTACAAATGTGCGAATGGGGTTGTTAATGTGGTAATATGCTAATGTGGTAATGTGACAATGTAGTAATATGCTAATGTAGTAATATGCTAATGGGCTGACGCCGTAGCGTTACTTGGCAGCCGCTAACGCGGTAAACAGAAGAACATAAGAACATAAGGACATAAGGCCGCTGCGCGGCTGATAGCCACGGACTGACGTCTGCGTGGCTCAAGAACATAAGGGCTAACGCCGTAGCGTACCAAGTACTACTCAAGTAGTTAACACTACGGCGTCAGCCCTTATGTCTCTTAAAGTCTGGAACGCAGTTCCCAGACTTCCAAATTATGTCTCTTATGTAGCTTATGTTCTTATGTTCCCGCGGTAAGCGCTACAAAAGTCTCCACCTCGGCGTCAGCCCTTATGTTCTTGAGCCACGCAGACGTCAGTCCGTGGCCTTCAGCCGCGCAGCGGCCTTATGTTCTTTTGTCCTTATGTTCTTCTGTTTTCCGCGTTAGCGGCTGCCAAGTCACGCTACGGCGTCAGCGAATTTCCGCATTCTTCAACCTATAAGCGTCAGCCAGTTGGTCGGCACCGGTATAAGGGTCGAACAATGCTGCCACGGGCTTGAGCAACCCCTTGCGCAAGTACTCAGCCACCATTTCGCGCTCAAGCGACAACTGGGTGCGCTGCCTGCCGTCCTTAAGCAGATGCACCACCTCCACACCAATATGCTGGAAATAGCGACCCAACAGACAAAAGCGGTGACACATCAATGGGTCGGCCTCGGCACACATCAGCACAACGCCATACCCCGCAGCCAAGCCACGCACCACACGCGCAGCACTTTGTACAAAATAAGGCATCTGCATCACACGTTCATAGCTCACCAAACCTAGAGAGTCAATACAGTCGAAGTGACGCGGACCAAAGTCGCGACAAAAGTTGAGGTAGTGGCCGCCATGCCGGACTATAAACGTGCGCAACCGGTCGTCGTTATACTGCGGTGTATAACGACTCACAGGCTGGTTACGCACATCTATCACACACGTCACCCCAACCCGCTGCAATATTTGCCAAAATGTGTCGACTGGCAAATTAGAATGGCCTATGGTGTAAAGCGTCATACGCAACAATGTATGTGAGTAATTGGGTAACAGGTTAACCCGTCACCCTCGTTACCCCCGTCAACTAATTAGCGTGTCTACTCCTCGTCGAATGTCAGCCCATCGGGCATCGAGGCCGAAGGATTGAGGCCCTTCTCCTTCCACCCCTCGAGCTGGCTCACTATGTTGCCGCGCCCCGTGGTGAGCTGGCGCTGTGCGTCGTCGTAGGTGCGGTGCAGTTGGTCGATGCTTTTGCCTATCTTGACAAAGTTCTGCGCAAAGGTGCTGAACTTCTTATAGAGCTTTTCGGCTGAGGTATATATCTCGTTCACCGAACGGCTCTGCAGTTCGCTCTGCCACAAGTTGTAGGCCAGTTGCAAGGCCATGAGCAGATTGGTGGGATTGATAAGTATGACATGCTGCTGATAAGCCTCGGTGGGCAGATTGGGGGCTGCCGTAACGGCTGACACATAGGCTGCCTCGCCGGGTATGAACATCAGCACATAGCCTATGCTGTCGGGCACTATGCGCCCATAATCCTTGGCAGTCAGCTCCTTGACGTGCTGGCGCACACTGCGCACATGCTCCTTGAGCAGAGCCTCTTGCTGGGCGGCATCGTCGGCCGCCACATAGTCGGTAAAAGCCTTGAGCGACACCTTGGAGTCGATAATGACATTGCGCTGCCCGGGCAGGTGCACCACCACGTCGGGTATGGCCACCGAACCGCGACCGTCGGGCTGATGGCTCTGCAGGGTGTAGTCGCGTCCCTCGGTAAGCCCTGAGGCTGACAGCAGATTGTTGAGCACAGCCTCGCCCCAGTTGCCTTGCAACTTGTTATTTCCCTTGAGGGCCTTGGCCAGGTCCTCAGCCTCGCGGCCCAGCGAGTTGGTCTGTTCCACAAGGGCCTTGATGTAGCCATCGAGCGAGGCGTGGCCTTTGACAAACTGTGTGCGGAAGTCCTCTATGTCGTGCCCAAGGGGTTTGAGCAACTCCTCGAGGGTGTGCAAATGTTGCTGTCGCAGGCTGTCGCTTTGCGTGCGCATCATCTCCACCGACATGGCTTTGAATTCTGCCCGCAGTGCCTGTGCTTGTTTGCGCATGGCTTCCTCGGCATGCTGCTGCTCGGCTTTGAGTTGTGCCTGCGCACTGATGGCGGCACGCTGGGTGCGCAACACGCCTATGGCATAACCCGCCGCAAGGGCTACTATTGTGACTATTACAAAATACATAAGCGGGTAGGGGAGAGAGGGGGTTAGAGGGTTATGAGGTTAGAGGGTTAGAGGGTTAGGGGGGTTAAAGGGTTAAAAGATTACCATTGCTTGTCTAACTCACAAAGGTTACTTTATAACCTCATAACCTTATAACCTCATAACCCCCTAACCCTCTAACCCCCTCGTTAGAACAAACTTGCCACGTAGGCCACAAGAGGTATGGTCACCACCGACATCAGCGTGGTAAAAAACAGTCCCTGCGTCATCACACGCTCGTCCTTGCCATACTGCAAGCAAAGCATGATGCCGTTAGTGGCCACAGGCATGGCACTGAGCACCACCGCCACATCACTCACAAAGGGATTGATACCCATCAGCGCCAGCACAGCACCCACAGCAAGGGGCAGCACAATAAGGCGCAACAGCGTCATGGAATAAACAAAACGGTTGCCAAACATATCGCGCACAGGTATGTGGCTCAGGCTCGAACCAATAATGAGCAAGGCACAGGGGGTGGTAAGGTCGCCCAACAGGTGGAACCATTCGCCCACGGGGACGGGCATTTTAATGCGCGCAATGGCTATGACCACAGCTATGAGCGAGGCTATGACGCAAGGCGAAAGTATGAGTTTGGGCGAAAAGGCACTCTTGGCCTTGCCACCATTGATAAACGACACGCCAATGGTAAATACCAACAAGTTGAAAGGTATGTTGAGCACCGAAGCGCAGAACACGGCTTTGGAGCCAAACACGGCATCGCACACAGGATAGCCAATGAAACTCACATTGCCAAAAGCCAGCATAAAGCGGCATATACCCATACGCGCCTTGTTCACCTTGAACACATGGGGTATGAGATAGGCCAGCCCTATCAGCACTATGTAGTTGACCACAGCCACCACGCCAAGAGCTACGAGCTCGGAGTTTTCAAAAGCCAAATCCTTGCCCATTACCGAGGCAAGGATTAATGCTGGCATGGATATGTTCATTATAAAAACCGACAGTTTGCGGTCGAGGTCGCCCGACCACAAGTCGCGTTTGGCGGCAAACAAGCCTACCAGTACAATGCCGAATATCATCAGCATCTGCGTCACAATGTGTAATAAGTCCATTGGTGTGTTTAGTCTTTGTTGTATTAATGATGCTGCAAAGTTACGAAGATATGCTTAATTATAGGCACTCACTCCGCCACCAATGTCTCGGCCGTGGCAGTAAGGCTGTTTATTTTGCGTGCAAGAGCAAACAGAAAGTCGGACAAACGGTTGATGTAGGCCATCATGCCGGGCTGGAGCATACGTTGCACATCATCGGCAACACTGAGTGAGCAGAGCTCGCGCTCCGTGCGGCGGCACACACAGCGCACCACATGGGCCACAGCTGCCACGGGGTGTCCACCGGGCAACACAAAACCACGGAATATGCCGCCAACCAATGTGTCTGTGGCATCAATACCGTGTTCAAGAGCCTCAACGTCATGCGGGGTGGCATCGAGGCTGAACAGCAGTCGCTGGGCGCGCACTATCAGCCTTTCGTCAGCCTCAAATACATGTGGTGCACCCTCAATGTGCAGAGTAGCGAGTTGTGCACGCAGCAAGCCAAGCTGCGCGTTGAGTTCGTCAAGGACGCCATAGCAGGCTATGCGCGCATCGGTTTTGGGCACACGTGTGCCGTCGGGCAGCGAAGTAGTGCCAGCATCGCCGGTTCGGGTATATATCATGGGCAAAGGGATTAGTTGACGGGGTTACGGGGTGACGGGGGTTAACAAGTTGACAGGTTAACAGGTTGACGGGTAAGTTAGTCAAGTTATGACGTTCCTTGTCTTTCAGCCTTTAACACGGGCCGAATGTGCAGAACATACTTACTCGTCAACCCGTCAACTTGTTACCCCGTCAACCACTAATTCCATCAACAGGTTTTACAAGTAATTCACCACATAGTGCTGCCGCTGCAATTCGGGACGGAAAAACACTATGCCAAAGTCGTAAAGGTCGAACGCCACCTGCGCCTTGGGGTGCTGCAGCAGTTTGAGCCACGCCCTGCGCTGGCGCCCGCCCACCTGGGTGAGCACCATCATGCCCCCCTCGGCCAGGGCATCAGTCAGTGCTTCAGCACAAGCGGTCCAGTTTCGGTTGGCCACTATCATGTCGGCCTTTCCGCCAGCATGGGTGGTGTAATGCGTGCCACTGCTGCCAGCCTTGAGCCAGGCTGCCTCTGCCCCGTCGGCGGCATACCCCACACACCAGCAGCGTGCCGGGTGCTGAAAGTTGGCCAGGCGCAGCAGCAGGCGCAGGTCCTTCGGGCGCAAGGGGCAGTCATTCAGCATGCCGCGCCACTTTTGCGCAAGCGGCGCATAGGCATAATACGCACCGGCCTCGTACACCACACCCGTCACAAAACCAAAGGCAAAGGGCGAGTGTATGCCGTACCCCCTGCGATGGCGAAAGCGGCGCAACCACCGCAGTGTGCGCCGCGGCGCTTTTATCAGTGTGCTTATCATATGTGCAAAGTTAGCAACTTTTCAACAATTATTGCTGTCCAGTAAAAGTCTAAAGCACATTGTAATAATGCTTTTGCCCTTACAGGTAGGGTGTTCAAAATCGGCATCAAAAATGAGATCGTTTTTGGGAATTCTATTCGTTGTTGTTGCTATTCGGTGAAAAGTAAACATGCGAACGGACTCAAGCACAAAACGCTACCTCTAATGGGGGCGACGCATCTCGCGTCGGGAAAAGATGCAGCTATTATTTAGTAGAGGTACGTATTTCCCTCCTTTCTCTATTCCGACGCGGGACGCGTCGCCCCCATTAGTGCTTGCGTTTTTTACAGCGCGTTTCAGGCAACTTAAAATGCCTCAAAAACAGTCGCGCTTTTGATGCCGATTTTGGACACCCTACCTGTAAGGGCAAAAGCATTATTACAATGTGCTTTAGACTTTTACCGGACAACAATAATATGAATATGAGTGCATTAGATAGCCTGTCTTCATAAATAGAGCGGGCCATGCCCGCTTGCTTTGCAAAACCAGCATGGCCCGCCTGATATACGGGGCAGTTTATTCGTTGTCGTTGCCCGTCCACCCCTTTGACGGTGAGAAATTGTCGGGAGTTTCGTTGCCACTATCGGGGTTACCTGGATACGATGAGGGATTGTTGCCTCCAGGTGACTCACACAAGGGCGACATGGGAGCTACATAGTCTATACGTTCGGCCTTGGGGGCCTGATATTGTTGTTTCATTTGTTTGATGAATTTAGGAGTTTTGTGAGTTAAAAGTTTGCCGGGCGTGGATATGCGTGTACATCACGCCTGGCAAACCCGTATGATAATGTTATAAGTGTCAGAACACCACCTTGCGTCCGCCAGTAATATAGATGCCACCCTTGAGGGGGTTGAGCACACGGCGACCGGTAAGGTCGTAGTAGACGGGGGCATTGCCCGATTGCTGCTTGACGGCACCCGTGGCGGTGGTGATGCGGTCGAAGTTGAGGGTAAGAGCCTCATAGGCGTCAGTGCGTACAAAGCCACGGTTGGCCGAGAGTGTGGTGCGCTGCGGGGTGAAGAAACCTACCTGCGCAAGATCGGCGGCATTACGGCCAAACACGAGGTAATCTGTGCGCTCGGCATCGCTGATGCTGAACTGTACAAGCGAACCGCCGATAGCACTGTAAAGGTTGTCGCCCTGGCCTATGGTGAGTGTGGCCTGGTCGTTGCTTTCGTTGCTCACAAGCAATATGCCCGTTTTGGCAGCAAAACTTTCGGTAGCCGTTACGTTGATGCGGCCGTCGAGGGGAGCATCACCCACATAAGCCTCGGCACCTTCAACATGGCTGATGCCGAAGGGCAGATAAACGGTGGCGTATGAGCGGCCGTCAGCCACGGCGTTGAGATTAACATCGAGCGTGGTGGCTGGCACAAAGTACCAACAGCCAGCGTTGGCTGAGGTGGCGTTGGCGGTCAGCTCGACAGTGCCATCGGCTGCCTCGGTCAAGGCATTGTCATTGACTTGGAGTGCGAACATGGCCTTGCCCTGTGCCGTCAGGCTGTAAGCTTGTGCACCCTCGCCCACCTCGGCACGGTTAGCCTGCACATACTGCGCGTGGTTGGGGTGGTAGAGTGCCAACTGACCCGAAGTGGCAATTTGCGTCAACTGCCACACGGCATCGGCATTGGCGGTGGTAGGAGCAATGGTGCTGAGCGCTGTGCCGGCGGACTGTACAGCCAACATGTGGTGGGCACCAGTGGTTGAGGCGTTGACAATGCGGTAATAGCCGCCATTAAGGTCGTCAATATCCACACTGGGCGAACCGCCTTGCTCTATCTGCTGCGTCATGGCCACAAGGGCGGCTATGTTGGCCTCGGTGGCATTGGCGGCAGCCGCCTCATAAACGGCTTTGTACTGTGCAAGATGGTCGGCCTCGGCCAGATAGGCAGGCATGCCCAATGCGCCTTCGGGAATATTGGCGTAGGCTTGGGCGTAGGCCAACACATAGCTATTGTTGGGTGTGAACTGCCACGAGGCTTGAGCGTTGGTAGTGGTGCCCACCACAAGGGCTGTCGCACCATCGTTCATGGCCAGATATTTGTTTTTGGCCACACGCCAACAGTAGTAAGGCTTGCCCCCGGTGGTAGCGGTGGAGGTTGAGAGCAGGAAGATGCTTGCCTCGTCCTCTGTGCCAAAGGTGTTGTTGGTGCCGTTGCTCACAAGGTATTGCTGGCTGGAACGGTTGTATATTTTATAACCCTCATCGGCACTTCCCACAAAACACCATTGCTGGCTCAGTGGCAAACCGGTGGCACAAAGGCTTATCTTGTCGGCATCAATTTGGCCACTTGCTGCGGCCCAGCTGCCAGTGCCAGTGCCAAGGTCGATGCCATACCACACGGGGGCTTCGGGCGTTGAAGCCACAATGGGTTGCTGGGTGACGAGGGTGCCGTAGTCGTACTTTTGGTCGAGGGCGGCCACACGCTCTTGCACCCACTTTTGGGCGTAGGTGGCCGCAGACTGAATGCCACTATGGTTGCTCCACTTGTTCTGCTCGCGCACATCGGCATGGCTGTCGGCAAACAGACTGGCGTAGGTGGCAAAGCGCTGTGCCAAGGCCGCGGGCTGGAACTGGCTGCGGCGCAGCGTGGCATAGCGTGCGGCCAGGTAGTTGTCCCAGCTCAGCGTGGTGCTCAGTGCCAATTTGTCGTAAAGGCCCATCTGGCCGTGCTCATTCTTCCACAAGAAAGTGTCGAGGTCCTGCGTGGCATCGCTTGTATAAGATGTGCTGCCATCCCATCTAATGCCGAATGTACCGTCGAGGTCCCACGGTGCCATGCCCACGAGGTCGCTCTTTGAGTGGTCGTACACATAGTAGAACATATTTTTGCCATGGTTGTCGGTGGCCAAGAGCAGATCGATGAACAGATAGTAGTCGCGTGTGGTGGCAAAGTCGAAGTAGCTCTTCACCCCGCTCTCAAAGTCGGCCTGGCTTTTGGTGCACACAAAGTTCACAGCATTGTACATGGGGCCGAACTCTACAGCCTCCTCAGCGTAGTCGGGGTATTTTAGTTCATAGTTGCACCAAGTTTCACGCCCCAACGTATTGCTGTAGCCACTGGGCGATGTGCCGGGATAGTTGTTATTGCCCGAATTGTGCCCCATGTGCACTTCATAACCCCATTGGCTTGTTTTGTAAAGCAAGCCACGCACCTTGCCCGTACTGCCTGCAACAGAGGGGTCGGCCGCCTGATACTTTTTGAGTTTGAGCTGTTTGCGGTCCAGTTTCTCTGTCATGCAGTACAGACCGTGATAGGTGCCGTTCATAAACACCTCTACAAAGTGGCCACGGGTGCCGGTGAGGGCTTTCTTCTCCTTGGCAGCATAGTAGGGGCGCACCGAGAAGTCGTTCCACAAGTCGGTGGCCACACGGTTGCGCATGCAGGCACCGTCTATATACATGGCATCGAGTATCCAGTTGTTGTCAGAGCGCAAGCCAAAAAAACTGTAGTCAAGCGAGTTACCATTGGCATCGTATAGCTTGATGGCATACGACTTTTTTTGATAGCCCGTCGATGAAGCACCGCGTATCTTATACTTGGCAGTAATAACGGTGTCGGGGCGCGCAGCATCGGCCTCTGCCACACGTATGGTGCCGGCTGTATAGCCATACCCTATGCCATTGCCCCCGGTGTTAATTTCGACAATGGGCAAAAAGGTGAAGTTGAGCGGAGCCGTGGCTTTGAGTGTGCCGTCGGTAGTGTACACGCCAAGGGTGTAGGGCGTTTGACACGTGGGCGAACTGAGATTGATGTTGCCAGTGGTGGCATCGGGTGCCTGCCCGTTCAGGCGGAGTTCGTAGCCTGTTTCGTAGCCCGCATTCCAGGTGGCAGTGATTGCCGCCTCAAAATCGCCACCCTGGCGCAATGCCTCGGGCAGGGTATAATAATAGGCTTCATTTGCACTGTCGTAGGTAAGACCTTTGCCATTGATGCTTGCCGAGGTATAATAGTCGGTTATTTTGCCTGTAGGAGTAGGAGTGGGGGTGGGTTCGGGATCGGGAGTTACTGTACCACCGTCAGACTTTTCGTAAAAGGCAAATTTGCCGTTTTCACCATCGACCTCACCATATCCGCCAAGCATGTATGCAGATGTGCGCATATTAAAGTAAGGGTTGCTTATTGCGCTGCTCACGCACTTTACCTTATAATAGGTCTGGTTGTTATACGTTGTTTCCTCAAACGTCCAATGGCTCATGTCGCCCTCATCGGTGTCGGTGAGCTTTAGACGTTTGCCCGTGGTAGTATCATACACATCATCATCAGCCGTCATATATTGCCCACTCACCGCATTGCGGAATGTGTAACTGCCGTCGCCCACAGGCTCAATGTGCCACCAGGCATCGTCGGGGTAGCTGGCGCCTTGCAAGTAATACAAATAGATAGTTTGGTTGTGCTTGGCACCGAGCACCACCGCTCCCTGGCCCGCATAACAGGCACAGTCAATGCGATACAACTTGTCGGCACTGAAACCAGGGTCTGCCGCCAGGGCTGTGGTCAGTGTGGCGAACAAAGCGAAAAACGTGAGTAGCAGTTTATTCATCTTGCGATTGTTTTAAGGATACGCTCGCAAAGGTAATTATTTTGAAAAATACTTGCAAAAGTATGCCGCAATTATTACATTTCTGTTAATTATATGCGCACACTCAAGAAGCATTTACATACAAGAACACGCGCTAACAGGTAGGGTTTTCAAAATTGACATCAAAAACGAGACCGTTTTTGGGGCATTATAAGTTGCTTGAAACGCGCTGCAAAAAAACGCTACCACTAATGGGGGCGACGCGTCTCGCGTCGGGATAATTAAAAGGAAAAATACAAACTATACTAAATAATAGCTGAATCTTTTCTCACAAGACGAGGCTGCTGAAAAAAGTCCCGACGCGAGACGCGTCGCCCCCATTAGAGCTTGCGTCTGGTGGTAGCGTTTGGGGCTTGCGTTTAGTGGTAGCGGGACCTTTTATCATACTACAACAACTTACACACCGAGTATCTTACATCTTACACTAATACGCTACAACTCATTGATTATCAATGTTTTACTTAGTGTAAGATGTTGCCAATTTTACCTACACGCAACCTACACAACCCACATGCTGCCACACGGCACAAGCACGGAAGGACAATATCACAGTATAGGGGAGCAGAAAAGTCTGTTGCTCCGACTGATTTCTCTACGTCCCTATGGCGTATGATCCACCGCATACGACAAAAATGACTGCAAGACGGCGGGGTGTGATGTGTAAGATGTATGCAGGGGTGTGTAAGATACTTTGAAATCATCTTACACTCTTGAAACCTCTGTATATCAGCTTATTACGCACAAAAAGTGTAAGATGGCAGTGAAAACACACGCATTCTTTTACAAGAGGGGTGACGGCGAGGATGCAATTATTTGTGTACAAATTGTACACTTTTTTTGTTGGGTGCAATGCCTTGGTGTTACCTTTGCAGCACTTTAATTTTATATCAAACCAAATTGTATTGACTACCATGAAACGAATGCTTAACAAAATGCTGCGCTATGCCGATGCCATTGTGAAACGTGGCGTTGATAAACTGATTGACGCCATTGCGCATAGCGCGGAACCACAAAGTAAAAACACTGTAACGCCCCAGCGGAAAAAAAGCATGCGCAACGACAATGACTGCGCACCGCAAGCGACTGCCAACACGACTAATTGCGGTTTGACCGAACAAGCCATTACCCTTATGAACGAACTGTACGACATTCGCTATAATGTGCTTGACCGCACGCCCGAAGTGCAACGGCGCGACCAGGCTGACAAGGGGTTTGTGCCTGTGAGCAAACTGGTGCGCAACACGATGGTGATTGACCTACACAAACGGGGCTGCATGGTGTGGAACAACGACGTGGACCGCATTGTGGAGTCGGCCTACATGCCGCAGTATCACCCCTTCAGCGCTTATTTGCAGTCACTGCCCCAGTGGGACGGCACCGACCGCGTGGGTCCACTGGCCGAACGGGTGAGCACCGATGCGCTGTGGCGCATGGTGTTCGGGCGCTGGCTGCGCTGCATGGTGGCCGGTTGGGTGCAGGCCGCAGCGGGCGGTGCAAGCACCAGCGGCAATGCCATGATACCGCTGTTGGTGAGCGAGGAGCAGGGTGTGCGCAAAAGTACGTTTTGCCGCATGTTGCTGCCTCCCGAACTGCGCAATTACTACACCGACAAGTTTGAGCTGGCCGGCGATGAGCGTCTTGAACTGGCGCTGTCGCGCTTTGCGCTTGTCAATCTTGACGAGTTTGACCGCTACAACAAGTTGCACAACGCCAAACTTAAGAATTTGGTGCAACTTGGCACCATGCAGGCACGCCGCCCTTATGCTGCCGGATTTAGCAAAATGGCCCGCGTGGCCTCGTTTATAGGTACCAGCAACAGGTTCGACCTCTTGACCGACCCCACGGGCAGCCGCCGTTTTTACTGTCAGGAGGTGAAGCGCGTCATAGACTGTGACACGCCGCTCGACTATGCACAACTTTATGCACAGTTGCTGCACGAGGTGAAAAGTGGTGAGATTACGTATTTTACGCATACCGAGGAGGAGCAGATACAGCAGCACAACCGTTTGTATTACCAGGCGTCGCCCCTGCGCGAGTGTTTTGCAAGGTTGTTTGAGTTTGCGCCCGTTGGCAACGGGCATGAGGTGTCGGACATAGAGGGTGGTGAATGGTTGACGGCCACTGCCATTTTGCTCGAAATAAAGCGTGCCATGCGTGGTATGGGACAGAAGTTCACGGCCGTGGCATTAGGGCGTGAACTGGTGCAGCTGCAAGTGCCGCGCCGGCGCAGCAGCAAGGCTACATTATACTGCGTGAGGCGCAAGCATGACGAGGGGTGCTGAAGGCGCAAAAAGTGATGAGGCCAGGGAAATGTGGATCTGCCGCTAACGCGGAGAACATAAGGACAGAAGAACATAAGATATAACGTTTGTGTTAGCCGCTTAGCGCGGAAAACATAAGCTACAGTAGTTTACATAAGATACACAAAAGGCCGCTGCGCGGCTGGCCACGGACTAACGTCCGCGCGGCCAAAGAAACATAAGGGCTGACGCCGTAGCGAGCCGCTAACGCGGAGATTTCACAATCCACAATCAATTTATCCCGATGAACGCGAGACGCGTCGCCCCCATTAGTGCTTGCGTTTTTTGCAGCGCGTTTCAGGCAACTTATAATGCAACAAAAACGGTCGCGCTTTTGATGCCAATTTTGAAAAACGCGCTAACGGGGCAGCGTGTCCTTACGGCGTGCTGTGCCCGTTAGCGCGTGTGACGTGCTATGGTGTTTAGGCAAAAGTGAATTGCTCGAGCTTGAGTGTGCCGAGCTTTTCGAGTTGGCCTACATAGAGTTTGAAGTGGTCGGCGGCCATGTGCTTTTTAAGCGAAGCCTCGTCCTGCCATGTTTCGCAAATCATGAACACGTCGGGGCGGGTAGCGCTCTCAAAGGTGTCGTAAGCAATGTTGCCCTCGTCCTTCAACGAAGCGGCGGTCAAGGCAATAGCGGCCTGCAGGGCCTCGTCATACTTGCCCTCGTTGGCCTGGAAAAAACAGTTTAATCTAAGCATAAGTTTATGAGTTTAGAGAGTTTAGAACATATATGCCAGCTGCACCTGGAAGGTGTTGGTCTTGTACTTCAATTCCAAATCCTGGCTCTCACCCTCGTTAACGCCAACGCCGTTAAGAATGGCCTTGCCGGCCTTGCCAAGGGCAAAGTTGTAACCCACGCTGGCCTCGAGGTGCTTGAACAAACGCACACCGGCACCAATGTTCCATGTGGTGTTGAGGTTTTCGCGGCTAAAGTTATTGCCTGTGCCAAGATTATTGAACTTCATGTTTTGCAAGGCAAAGCCAAACTGCGGACCAGTGTAGGCAAACACGCTGGCCGAGCTGCCAAGCCCTATGCTGTAGCGCAGGTTAATGGGTATTTCGATGGTGCGGTATGTCTGACTCTGCGATGCGGAACCAAACATCACACCAGTTTCATTGTTATAGTAGCCATCCTGCGTAATGTTGAGCTTGCGCTGCGAGTACTGCAACGAGGCATCTACGCCAAGTCCCATGACCGTGCTGAACACAATTTTAGGACCCACATACCAGCCCGACTTGTTGTCGGAGCTGAAGTTATTCTTCATGTCGCCCGAATACTTTACCTTGGTCAGGTCATAACCAGCCACAATACCGTAGCTGAACTTCTGTGCCTTGGCTGTAAGGCCTGCAAAGGCCACGAGCAATGAAAGGCAGAGTGCTGAAAACTTTTTCATGTTGTAGTTGTTATAATTGTTTATTGTGTTGTAATCAGAATGGGAAGAAGAGCGGAATGACCAGTATGGCCACAATGCCCATTACGATTTGCAGCGGCAAGCCCACCTTTACGTAGTCCATAAAGTTGTAATGTCCTGCATTCATAACCATGGCGTTAGGCGGTGTGCATATAGGTGTGGCAAAACAGGCACTTGCCGCCACGGCAGCCGTCATCATGAATGGTGTGGGCGACACGCCGAGCTGTTCGGCAGCAGCCCAGGCTATGGGTGCCACCAATATGGCCGTGGCCGAATTGCTGATAAAGGTGCTCAACACCGATGTTACCACATACACACCCGCCATGGCGGCTATCGGGCCATAGGCATGCAGCCCCTCCACCAGTGTGGTGGCAATCCACTCCGAAATGCCGGTTTTTGAGAGCGCGGTGCTCATAGGCATCATGGCCGCAATGAGCACGATGCTCTCCCAACCTATCATTTTATAGGCCGCGTCCACACTGCGCACACAGCGTGTCAGCACCATGAGCAGCCCCGCTATGATAACCACCGCCACGGGTTTCACCCCCAGTTGGTCGGCAAATACCATGCAGCCCACCATCAGTGCCATTATCACAGCGGCCACGGGTGCTTTGTGGTCGAGTGCCACGCTCTCGGCCTCCTCGGCCGGCGAGCCTATCACAATCCACTCGCGGTTCTTTTTAGCCATGCTCTCAATGCCTTTCCACTCGCCATGCACAAGCAGCATGTCGCCATTTTTAACGGGCGCGTCGAGCACATTCTCAAACAAGTAGTTGCCCTGGCGCTTTACAGCCAGCACGTTCACACCAAAGCGCTCCCTGAAGTTGGCTGTGCGCAGTGTGCGGTTGATAAGCGACGAGTCGGGCAATATAAGCACCTCGGCCAGCCCAATTTCGTAAAAGTCGAGCTTGGCCTTGCCCTCGCGTTCCTCGTCCTCAAACACCGACAGGTTGTGGTCGGCGGCAAAAGCCTCCACCTGTTCGCGATGCCCCAGCACATAAAAGGTGTCGTCGGCCTGCAGCACGGTGTTGGCCGTCACCGTCTCCTGAATGCTCGAGCTGAATATGGTGTGGTTGGCACGCCGCACCTCGAGTATGGTGATGCCGTACTGGTGGCGTATGTCGAGCTCGCCCACGGTCATGCCCTCAAGGTGCATGCTGCCGCTTTGAGCCTTGAGTCTGAACACGAGGTCGGCAATGTGATACTCGTGCAGCAGGTCGGCCAGCGAGTTGTCGGTGCGGCTGTCGGCTCCCTCACGCGCCTTTTTGCCAAGCATAAAGCGGCAAAGGGGGTAGAGCAGGGCAAAGCCCACCGCACAGCAAATGATGCCGATTGGCAGAAAGTCGAAGAAGGCAAAGCCCTCGCGTCCGTTGTCGCGCAAATAGCCGTCGACAATAAGGTTGGGCGGTGTGCCTATCAGGGTGAGTATGCCACCCATCGAGCTGGCAAAGGCCAGCGGCATCATGAGTTTGGCCGGACTGGTGCCGGCGCTTTTGGCCATGGCCAGAATGATGGGCAGCAGCAGGGCCACCGTGCCGGTGTTGCTCACAAAGGCCGCCACCACGCTGGTCACTATCATTACAAGGAAGAAGAGCTTCACCTCGCTCGTGCCGGCAAGTTTGAGCAGGCGTCCCGATATGGTGCGCGCCAAACCCGTTTGAAACACGGCGCCGCCCACCACAAACAGGCCAATCATCATGACCACGGCAGAGTTTGAAAAGCCCGCCAGGGCCTCGCTGGGGGTGAGCACATTGGTTACGAGCAGCAGGGCGAGCGAGCTGAGCGCCACAATGTCCGACCTCACCTTGTCGGCTATAAAGGCCACAATGGTAAGGGCAAACACGGCTATTACGATGGCCACCTGGCCCGAAGGTGAGGCAAACCATGTGCCTACAGTTTGTAAGGTTTCCATGGATATAAGATTACTGTGAGTTAAGGTTGTGTGTGAATTACTACGGACAAAAGTAGGCTATACTTTCTATATGACCAAATAAATGTTTTAATTTTGCCGCCAAAACGCTTATATATATATATATGGTACTGCAACGTAAAAAGAACTCGCACAACCCTTTTGCCTTTAAGGCGGGTAGCAAAAAGAAGTCCACGGGCAAACGCGTGGGCAAGTCGAAACGCGAAAAGGCTAATAACCAACTCAACCGCAGAGTGAAGTAATGTGGTAATGGGCTGGCGCCGTAGCGTGGCTTGGCAGCCGCTAACGCAGAAAACAAAAGAACATAAGGACATAAGGGCTGACGCCTTAGCGTGCCTTGGCAACCGCTAACGCGGAAAACAAAAGAACATAAGGACATAAGGACATAAGGCCGCTGCGCGGCTGACAGCCACGGACTGACGTCTGCGTGGCTCAAGAACATAAGGGCTAACGCCGTAGCGT